>Ga0187847_10000232_pt1 | contig 67359 bp, 59 predicted proteins | sample June2016WEW_4_10_FD_132458 | JGI IMG/M metagenome (GOLD analysis project Ga0187847, IMG submission 132458) | Peatland microbial communities from SPRUCE experiment site at the Marcell Experimental Forest, Minnesota, USA - June2016WEW_4_10 | ecosystem: Environmental > Terrestrial > Soil >...
CACGGTGGCCTCCACGCCCGGAGCCGTTGGCGTCGTGGATGTGTACTCCATCAACAGCAGTGTTGCCGTCGTCAAGATCGGGGGCAAACTCCCTCTTGAACCCGGCTACCTGTTGCACGGCAACTAGAAAGTGGCCAGTAGACAGTGATCAGTGGTCAATAAAATCAGGTCTCGCGAACTTTTGCTGACCACTGGCCACTAGACACTAACCTTTAAACATGGCAACTCCAGGCAAAAAACTCGCTCCGGCCCATGTTCGCCGCTACCCGCGCTTTGCCATTGACGTTCGCTTGCAAGTCCGCATGTTTCAGAACGGCGAATTCCAGAGTTGCTGGGGACGCTCTACCGAACTTGGCCCGGATGGCATCGGCGCTACCCTCACCGGAGAACTCGAAAGCGGTGAAATCGTTTCTCTCGAATTTCCTCTGCCCCTCAGTCCTTACCCTCTAAAAGTTCGTGCCATCGTCCGCTACCGCCAGGGACTACGCTACGGCTTCGAGTTCCTCACTCTCAGCGACGCACAGCGCGACACCATCCGCCGCGTCTGCGACATGCTCGCCACAAAGTCCTGAAACGAAGATTTTTGAGTGACGCAGCGCTTCAAAGCTGCAATAGGCCCTTGCTATTATCTTCATCCTGAAATCGCCACGAAAATTCGTGCTACAGCTTGGGGCTTTAGCCCCGCGCCTCGCTATTACCTCAGTAACTTTCGAGTAAACGCCCCCCGTTCTACTATCCATTTTGTTGGGCTTCAGAGGGGGAGCCATCAATGGGTGGTCGTGTCACCCGGTCATCACAATCCAGGGAAATTCTGCGCGCCAAGAGTTTGCGCCAGGCGCTCGAGTGCGGAGCGTCACCCTCGTTTATTCCCCCGGGCATTCCAACCGCCGCGCAACCATCTTCTCTTTCCTGGAATCCTGCCGCATGGAATCCCAACGTAACCACTCAGGGAGATCCTCTCGACTTTCGCCGCCAATATCTCGAACAACTCTTTGAAAACTCTCCCGACGCTCTGATTGTGGTCGACTCTTCTTTCCACGCGCAGTGCGTCAACCGTGAGTTTCAGCGCATGTTCGGCTACTCCGACGCGCAAACCCTATCGCAGCCCATTGACTCGCTGATCCTTCCCCCTGATCGCGCCGCCGAAGCGCACTGGATCGCGCAATGCCTGCAGCGGGGCGAACAGCTTACTCTCGAAACCCAACGCCGCCACAGCGATGGAACCCTGCTGGATGTTTCCCTCTCTACCGCTCCCTTGATCGTCAACGGCCGCAGCGCCGCCTTCTACTTCGTCTATCGCGACATTTCCGATCGTAAGCGCGCCGAAAATCTCAGTTCCGCTCTGTATCGCATCGCCGAGAAGGCTAGCGCTACGGAAGACCTCCAGCAGTTCTTCGCCGCCATCCACGGCATCGTCGACGAACTCATGCCCGCTCGTAATTTCTCCATCGCTCTTCACGATCCCGAGTCGCAACTAATCAGCTTCCCTTATTTCGTCGATGAGCAGGAGTCCGCCCCCGCTCCCGCTAAAGCCGCGCGCGGCCTCGTCGAATACGTTCTCCGCACCGGTGAGCCGCTGCTCTGCACTCCAAAACTCTTGCAGCAACTGCAGCAGCGCCGTGAAGTCAAACTCGCCGGCCCCCCGGCGCTCCAGTGGCTGGGCGTTCCGCTCCAGGCGAACCATCACGTTTTCGGCGCCCTCGTTCTCAAAAACTATTCCGAAAGCTCAGCCCTTCGCGAACGCGATAAAGAAGTCCTTACTTTGATCTCGCGTCAGTTGGCCGCCGCCATAGACCATAAACGCAACGAGCAAGCCCTGCGCCGCTCCGAAGTCCGCTACCGCTCGCTGGTCCAGACCGCCGTCTACGGCATTTATCGGTCCAGCCTCGAAGGCGCGTTTCTCGACGTCAACCCCGCCCTCATCGGAATGTTGGGTTACAACTCCGCTCTCGAAGTCTTGGCCCTCGATCCCCAAAAAGATGTCTTCCTCGACTCTGGCGAATACTCCCGCCTGGTCGACGAATTCCGCCGCACCGGTCGCATGGACGGTTTTGAAGTCCGCTGGAAACACAAGGACGGCACCGCCATCACCGTTCGCATCAGCGGCCGTGCCGTCGCCACGGAAGACGAGCCCGCCGATGTCCTCGAAGCCATCGCCGAAGACATCACCGAGCGCCGCGTCCTTGAAGATCAGTTCCGTCAGTCGCAAAAAATGGAAGCCGTTGGCCGTCTGGCCGGAGGCATCGCTCACGACTTCAACAATCTGCTCATGGTCGTCAGCGGCTACACCGAGGTTCTCCTCGACCAGCTCACCTCTGCCCACCCGCTCCATTCCAAGGTCGAAGCCATTCAGCAAGCCTCCGATCGCGCCACCACACTCACCCGCCAACTCCTGGCCTTCAGCCGTAAACAGCATCTTGAACTCAAGGTCATCGACGTCAACGCTATCGTCGCGGACATGGAACGTCTCCTGCGCCCGCTGATCGGCGAAGATATCGAACTCACCACCAGTCTCGCCCCCGCCGTCGGCTGCACCCGCGCCGATGCCGGACAGCTCGAACAAGTCATCATGAATCTCGTCGTCAACGCCAAAGACGCCATGTCGAACGGCGGGAAAATCTGCATTCGCACCGCCAGCGTCACCCTCGACGATTCCTACCGCCCGGAAAATACTTTCATCAAACACGGCCCCTACGTCATGATCTCCGTCAGCGACAACGGCCAGGGCATGGACCGCGAAACCCAAGCCCGCATCTTCGAGCCCTTCTTCACCACGAAAGAAAAAGGCAAAGGCACTGGCCTCGGCCTTTCCACCGTTTACGGCATCATCAAGCAAAGCGGCGGTTACGTCTTCGTCCAGAGCGAGCTCGGCCGCGGTACCGTCTTCACCATTTATTTCCCCTGTGTCGATGGCCCTTCGGAAGCCCACGGCGCCGCTCCGCTTTCCCTCGCCACCGCCGGCGGGTCCGAAACCATCCTCCTCGTCGAGGACGAGGATTCCGTCCGCCAACTGGTTCGCGAAACTCTCCAGTCCCGCGGCTATCAAGTCCTCGAAGCCGGCAATGGCAATGCTGCTCTCGCCCTTGCCGCCAGCCACCCTGACACCATCCACCTCGTTATCACCGACGTCGTCATGCCCGGCCTGAGCGGCCACGAACTCGTGCAACAACTCCTCCCCACGCGTCCCGGCGCCAAGGTTCTCTATCTTTCCGGCTACGCCGAAGATGCCTTCGCCAGCCCGCTCGCCGCGGAAGATCAAAAAGCCTTCCTGCAAAAGCCCTTCACTCTGCAAAACCTCTCCCGCAAAGTCCGCGAAGTCCTCGGCCCACCCGCCAACTAGGCTTGGTTGTCATCCTGAGCGAAGTCGAAGGGGACCTGCAACTGCCACGCCACCGTCGATGCTGCCGCAGCACCCGTGCCGCTTGAGCGACCGTGCAAGGGCGGCCCTTCAGCGCCGCGTCACGATTTTTATTCGACTGCGCGGGCTTTAGCCCTTGAGTGCCTCAGGTGTAAAATTCTGTTCGTAACCGCGACGCCGCTCCCGTCATCCAAATTCAGGAAGCCGCTTCGCCTGAATCCATACCCTTGGCCCCGTCATCAGTACAATAAGAACTCTGGAGGAAAAATCATGGCTCATGAATTACCGCCCCTGCCCTACGACTACGCGGCGCTCGAACCCATCATCGATAAGCAGACGATGACCCTGCACCACGACATGCACCACGGTGCCTACGTCAAGAATCTCAACGCCGCAATCGAAAAACATCCCGAACTCGCCAAGAAAAGTGCGGAAGAGTTGATCCGCGACTACAACGCCATCCCCGAAGACATTCGCGCCGCAGTCCGCAACAACGGCGGCGGCCACGTCAACCACACCATGTTCTGGAAGATCATGAAGCCCAAAGGCGGCGGCGATCCCACGGGTCCCATCGCCCAGGTCATCAACAAAACCTTCGGCAACTTCAAAGATTTCCAAGCCAAGTTCAATGACGCCGGCGCCAAGCAATTCGGCTCCGGATGGGTCTGGCTCGCCGGCAAGCAAGGCGGCGACGTGCAAGTCATCTCCACCCCCAATCAGGACAACCCGATTTCGCAAGGCCTCTATCCCATCTTCGGCAACGATGTTTGGGAGCACGCCTACTACCTGAAATACAACAACCGCCGTCCGGAATATCTCGCCGCCTGGTGGAACGTAATCAACTGGGACGAAGTTAACCAACGTTACGAAGCCTTCAAGTCCGGCAAGCACGTTCACGAACCAGCGCTAGCCGGCCGTTAACTGAATTGTCATCCTGAGCGTAGTGGCCGCTCCGCCAAGCGGAGCGGCCGCGAAGTCGAAGGATCCCTAGCCTTCAGCAGAAGGTCGGCGGCTTCAAGGTCGCGGCGAAGCCAAGTGGCGGAACTCCTCGCTCCATCCACTCGTACCATCGGCCAGAAACCAGAAAATGAAATCTGAGAGCTGAGAACCGCCCTCCTGCCTTTCTGCATTTCCTGTGCAGTCTCTGTGGACAATCCGCCCGTCCCCTGTGCCCACATTTTCTTCTGCTGCTCTCCAGCGAACAGAACGTCCGCCCTGCACGCGGCTTAGACGCATCTCTTCGACAAGCTTTTCATCCCCGCGAATCCGCCACAGCTCGCATCTAAGATTTTCCTCAACTGCACCAAAAATACTGAATTGACCGCGCGCCTTTTCGCTCGTACATTCGTTCTCGCCCTCAACGAGAAAGTTTCAACAAACTCAGCCGAAGATAGTAACCGGCACGAGACGAAACCTGGGAGGTTTGTGGTCCTGAGCAAGCGTTTTTTGCGCAGCGAAGGATCTGGGCGAACCGCGCGGAGTGTCGCGTTTTCTGCGACACAGTAATCGCGCGCGTTTGGCTCGCCTCCTTATCCCGTTCGTTATCACCATTCACCTCACCATCGAAAGACAAAAGTTGGTCGGCACTCATGAAAGCACCAAGTCCATGGATCACCTACCGCACCCGTTTTCTGGTCAAAGCCAAGCAACTTACCACCAACCTCACCTTCACCGACATCCTCGGCCGTCAACACTCCGGTCGCAAGGGCGACTACCTCGTCGAATCCTCCGACGGAGTTCTTCGCATCGCACCTCGTCAGATCTTCGAAGATATCTATGTCCCCTTGCTCGCCGGCGAAACTCCCGAGCCGATTGCAACTCCGCCGCAGCAGGAGAATTTGGAGTCGCAGGAAACACGGCAGCGCCAGACTCCCGTCCGCTTCTCGCTCCCAGTTCGCAAATTTCCCCAACCCGACCGCAACCCCCGCAACTCCACCCCAACCCTGCGCTCTCTCTACGATTAAGGTGGAGACGAGGGCTGAGAACAGTGCTGAAAAGATTTAGCTGGCCCGCCTCTTTTTTGGGTGGCGCAGCGCTCTTGGCGCTGCGATAAACGCCGCGTCATTGTTGCGGGCTTTAGCCCCCGAGGTACTTAAAGCCTTGGCAATCATCTCTGGCAAACTAACCACCGCTTCTAAGAGCGCCGATAAAATTCCGCAACGGCCGCAGCGCTGTGGAAGAGCGGTGCTTCAGCGCCGCGTAAACTGTCCCAAGTCAAACTGGGCTTTAGCCCGGCACCCGTTCCGCCGGTCTGCCTGTGCCTTCAGCCGCCGGGACGCGGACCCTCTAGGTCCTAGAATGGCACTCCTCAACTCACCCTCGACTTTTGTGAATGCACCATGAATTGCACTTGTGGAAAACCAAACCGCCGCCCCAGCATCAAGCCCGTCATTGCTGGAGATACAACCTGTAGTGTTTCCCTCTTGACAGGCACAATAAGCGGGAGTAACTTTGCAATCCCATAGCTTTGAAACTCGCCCCGCGGGAACGGGGCGGGTTTCGGCAGGTGAAGTAGAAGAGAGTAGTGAGGACGGGATGGCGCCAGGCCAGAGGTGACCCGGCGCCATCTCCGTAAAGCCAACAAAGCAATACAGTAAACAGGACCCAGCTTAGTCAGTCCGGTGGCCGGAGCCCGAAGCCGGGTGCTTTTAGTAAGTGCGGTGGCCGTTCCCCGATCCTCCCCCGGGTGAACGACTGAAAAAAGAACAACCTGTCTGCTGGCAGCGCCGTGGAAGAGCGGCGCTTCAGCGCCGCGAATAGATCGCAGAAAATGACGGGGCTTTAGCCCCTGATTTTGAGGAGCCCTGGATGGAAGCTTTAACCCGCCTCGTCACCGATTCACTCGCTCGGCATGGCTTCGATCGTCCCATCGACCCCCGCCGCCTGCAATGGTCACGCTGGTTCCGTTGCGATTCCCCTCACAGCCTCCTCGTCGTCCCCAGCAAGCCCGGCATCTTCGCCATCGCTGAGGAGATCATGGATTTCAGCCCCAGCAACACTCATGTGGGGACAGCCGCCCTCGGCTGTCCGAATGAGCAGAGCTCGGCTGGCGGCGGCCGCCGCATGCTCGCCGTCCTTCAGTTCTCCGAAGACGATGACATGGCTTTCGTCCTCGACCGCATGTTCACCCGCATCAATCCCATGCGCGCACGCCTTTCCTCCGGACGTTGCTTCCTCCGCTTCGTGGTCATCGAGGAGCAGGATCAGCGCCGCAACATTTGCAGCGCCCTCAATCAATGGATGCTCTCCTCCGCCGAAAAAGCCTCCGGCATCCCCGCTGGCTTCTCTTCGTCGCTGGAATTAAGTACCGCAGAAGAAACGGTTGGTGTGGGCACGGCCCGTGTGGGGCGGACACTCCTGTCCGCCAATGCCGACACCGTCCCACCTCTAGTCCCGGCAGTAGAGCCTAGCCGAGGGACGGATGTTGTACGCTCGACCCCACATCTCGATTCCGGAGCCAACAACAACCTTCACTGTCCTCACCCCCTCCCCTCCGGTTTTTGATCCGAAGGGATTTTGGGTGGCGCAGCGCTTTCAGCGCTGCGATTGAAAGGTTGTTTTGCTTCGTATCAGGGTACGGCTTCAGCCGTACCGCAAGGAGTACGAAAAAGCTTGGGCTTTAGCCCCTTGAGATCGGATGCCAAAAGCGCCACCGAAACAGGCGGCTCCGATGACGCCGGCGCAACCGTGGAAGAGCGGCGCTTTAGCGCCGCGTCAGAAGCAAGAATGATCCCGGGCTTTAGCCCCTGAGGCAGTTAGCCCCCGCAAGGGCACAAGCTCTTTAACAACACACGCTTCACCCCGAACAAATTTCCCGTTTGGGCACGGTCCGATTCCCCCATCCACCCCCATGGAAGCCGAATCGGGCCAAGATCGATAGAATCTAATTATTAATGGAGAAAGCAATGCCCGAGGTTAAAACTACCACCGTTGATTCCCCTGCGGCCGCTCCCGCAACCCCTGTTACCGCCAACAAGAAGGTCACCCCTGGCCTATCCTTCCGTCGCTTCTTCACCAAGCCCGGAGTGTCCCCCTACGACGAACTCGAATGGGATCTCCGCCTTGCTCAGATCACTGACGCACAAGGCAACGTGATCTTCGAGCAGAAGGACGTCGAAGTTCCCAAAGATTGGTCCATGACCGCGACCAACATCGTCGCCTCGAAATATCTGCACGGCAAAGTCGGCACGCCCGAGCGCGAGACCGGAGTCCGCCAGCTCGTCACTCGTGTTGCCGAAACCATCCGCAACTGGGGACTGGCCCAAGGCTACTTTAAAACTCTCGAAGACGGCGCAACCTTCCACGATGAGCTCGTCCACATCCTCGTTCGCCAGTACGCCGCTTTCAATTCGCCCGTCTGGTTCAACGTCGGCTGCGACCGCATCGAGCCCAATTCCGACGCGCGCAACTGGCACTGGAATCGCAAGACTCAGCAGGTTGAGTTCGGCGTCACCGGCTACAGCAGTCCCCAATGCTCCGCCTGCTTCATCAACTCGGTAAAGGATTCGCTCGACTCCATCCTCACTCTCGCAAAGACTGAAGGCATGCTGTTCAAGTGGGGCAGCGGCACCGGAACCAATCTCTCTCCGCTGCGTTCGTCTACCGAAGGTCTCAGCGGTGGAGGCACCGCCAGCGGCCCGCTCAGCTTCATGAAAGGTTTCGACGCCTTCGCTGGCGTCATCAAGTCCGGAGGCAAAACTCGCCGCGCCGCCAAGATGGTCATCCTCAACGTCGACCACCCCGACATCGTCGAGTTCATCGAATGCAAACAGAAAGAGGAAGCCAAGGCTCACGCGCTGGTCGCCATGGGATACGACGGCTCTCATCCCGATTCCGACGCCTACTCCTCCATCTTTTTCCAGAACGCGAACAACTCCGTCCGCGTCACCGATGACTTCATGTACGCCGTAATCCGCGACACCGATTTCTCCACCAAGAAGGTGCAGGACGGCAGCGTCATGACAACCTACAAAGCTAAATATCTTCTCCAGAAAATTTCCGAAGCCACCTGGCACTGCGGCGATCCCGGCATGCAATACGACACCACCGTCAACCGCTGGCATACATCGAAGAACACTGCCCGCATCAACGCCAGCAATCCTTGCAGCGAATACATGTTCCTCGACGACTCCGCCTGCAACCTGGCCAGCCTGAACTTGCTGAAGTTCGCGCCCAACGGCACTTTCGATGTCGAAGCCTATCGCCACGCCGTCGACGTCCTCATCACCGCGCAAGAAATTCTGGTCGACAACGCCGGCTATCCGACGGAAATGATCATGCGCAACTCGCATGACTACCGCCCGCTCGGCTTAGGCTACGCAAATCTTGGCGCGCTATTAATGGCCGCGGGCCTGCCCTACGACTCCGACGCCGGCCGCGACTACGCCGCCTGCGTCACCGCCATCATGTGCGGCGAAGCCTATCTGCAATCTTCCAGGATCGCAGAACTCTGCCAGCCGTTAACGCCCGCCACCGAACCCACAAAAAAGAATCTCGCCGAAACCAATCTCGGCAGCGCCTCCATGCCCGGCGGAGCCTGCCCCGGCTGGTACATCAACCGCGAACCATTCCTCGACGTAATCCGCATGCACCGCGCGTCCGTCAACAACATAAGCAAAGCGAACGTCCCCACTCCACTCTACGAATCCAGCAAACAGTGCTGGGACGAAGCCCTTGCCCACGGAGAAAAACACGGCTACCGAAATTCGCAAGTGACAGTCCTCGCGCCAACCGGAACCATCGGCTTCATGATGGACTGCGACACAACTGGTGTGGAACCTGATCTCGCACTCGTGAAGTACAAGAAACTCGTGGGTGGGGGGATGATTAAGATCGTCAATCAGACGGTGCCGACGGCGTTGTTCAAGCTGGGTTACGACCACGATCAGGCGAATGCGATTGTCAGTTACATCGATGCGACCGGAACCATCGAGGGCGCGCCGCACATCAAGGACGATCATCTCGCCGTCTTCGATTGTTCGTTCAAGCCGGCCAAGGGGACGCGGTCGATTGCTTACATGGGGCATCTGCGGATGATGGCGGCGGCGCAGCCGTTCATCTCCGGAGCGATATCGAAGACCGTCAATCTTCCTGAGAACGCATCGGTCGAAGACATCATGGAAGCGTATCTGCAGGCGTGGAAGCTAGGACTGAAGGCGGTCGCGGTGTATCGCGACGGCTGCAAGAAGTCGCAGCCACTTTCCGCGGCGGGGACGAAGACTGCAAACTCCAGCAAGGACGACGCGCGGGTAGCGGCGGCCGCGGCGCACGAGGAAGAAGATAACCCCAACGGGCCTCCGCGCGCCGTGCGGCACAAGCTGCTTGAGGAGCGCATGTCCGTAACCCACAAATTCAAGGTGGGTGACCACGAGGGCTATCTTACCGTCGGGCTTTATCCGAGCGGTGAACCCGGCGAAATCTTCATCACGATGGCCAAAGAAGGTTCGACGGTGAGTGGCCTGATGGATAGCTTTTCGTGTGCCGTCTCGATCGCTCTGCAACACGGCGTGCCGCTTAAGCTGTTGTGCGAAAAGTTCGCGCACACGCGCTTTGAGCCCAGCGGCTGGACGGGAAATGACGATATCGGGTATGCCAAGTCGATCATGGACTACATCTTCCGCTGGCTGCAGTTGCGTTTCCTGACTGGGCAGCAGCAGATGCTGTTTGATAACCTGCGGCCAAAGTCTTGGTCTGCGCCGGGCGTATATGATCCGAGTAAAGGGCCGGTACCCGGAGGGGGCAGCTCGATGGATATTGAGCAGCAGATACCTCCTGGGCACGGCAGAATCCACGCCGCCGACGCGCTGGCCGGCATCATTGACCTGGGCGATGCTCCCAGTTGCAGCTTCTGCGGCAGCATCATGACCCGCAACGGCAGTTGCTACCGCTGCGGAAGTTGCGGGAGCACGAGCGGGTGCTCGTAAGATTTAACCGCAAGCTCGAAACATGGAAGCGATAGAGAATCCTAAGATCCGCGGCGCCGGCAGCTTTTCGTCGACTGGGTATAGGTTTTATCCGAGTTTTTCCGAGCGCTTTGCCCGGTCTGCTCTATCCTCCGCCGGGCTCCGCGAAGGCGAGTGGGTGCTGGACCCTTGGAACGGTGGCGGTACAACAACGTCGACAGCCGCCTCTATGGGTCTGAGTGTCTGCGGCTACGATCTCAATCCTGGAATGATGGTCGTGGCTAAGGCACGGTGTCTCGACCCCGCTGAATACACTAGCCTGAATGCCGAGCGAATTCTCAAGGTCGCGTCGTCGGAACGAGTTCAGTCGACTTCGTTCTAGCCTCGCCGCCTTATTGCACCAGAATTGACTATGCAATGGCGACATCTGCCGAGTTGTCGCTTCTCGGCTTCGGCTCTAATCAGGCTTCAAAGAGTTGCGGCGTGGGCTGATCGGGAGCGTGACGGTTCCGAAGGCGGCTCCAGCTATTTCAGCGACTTGGGGGCAGACTTGCCTAGGCTTTCTCGGGGCTCTGCACCAGCACAGCTCAAAAGCATCCGCCACCTACTACTACAAGAATCACCTACAGTAGTTCCAATCACTATCGGCATCGGTCAGCAAGATAGGTAGAGTGCTGCGTCCGCGGGGCATGTGTGTTCTCGTGGTGCAAGACTCATATTACAAGGACTTGCACAATAACTTGCCGGTCATTCTCACTGAGATGGGCGCCGCAAGTGAACTGGAACTTGAGCAAAGGAATGACTTTCCGCTCTCCCGGACGATGGCGGGGATCAATCCTAGTGCGAGGGACTATCGTGCGTCCTTCAATGCAACTGAGAGCGTCCTGACTTTCAGGAGATCGGATTCCTCAGGCGCACAGCAGGTCGATTACATTTCCGATGCCGTCTAGCCAGTCTGTCGCGATATTCTGTGGTCTCTTCGGAAGCGAATGGAGAATCGGAAGAGGATGGGTGGGCGGATCAAGGGGTGCAAGGAGCGTGGAGAGTGGGCGGAGATGTACTTCATGATGCTGGCGCTGGAGCATGGGTTGAAGGTGTCGAAGCCGTATGGGGAGTCGGGGAGGTATGACGCGGGAGTGGAGGGACGGGGGAGGGTCCAGCGGGGTGCAGGTGAAGTCGACGATTTACAAGCGGCGGGGGGATGGGTACAGCTTGAATGTGATGGGGCCGAAGCGGAAAAAGTATGTTCCGGGGACGGTGGATTTTTTTGCGGTGCTGCTGATTCCGATTGATGACTGGTACATCATTCCGTTCGAAGTGATGGGAGGAAGAATTTGAGTCTGCACTTTACGCCGAAGAGCAAGCGGCAGAAGCATGGGAAATATCAGGAGGCGTGGGAGTTGTTGCGGGGTCCGGTGGAGATTCAGGCTGGTTGGGAGAAGGGATCGGGAGCTGTGGCGGCGGAGGCGGAAGCAGGTTCCTCGCTGCGCTCGGAATGACAACATCTCTGGGACGGGCGCGCCGCCCGTCCTGCAGCCGATATCCTACCGAGCTAGCGGCAGGTTGGTGCTCCAGCTATCGGCGACGATGAGCCACGCACCGAGCCGGCGCCAGGCTCTGACGTACTTGCCACGGTCAGCCTGGATGGTGCCATCGGGCTGGCGAATGGCGACGTTGTAGCGACCGATCTCCACGGCCATGTCGGCGGAGAATTCGACGCGAATGGTTTCGAGACGAAGGTCCTGATATCCGGCGTCGCCGAGCTGGCGGAGGAGACGCTCGACGGCCTTGGGGCCGTAGGCGAGGTCGTAGTGAGGAGCCATGAGGGCGCCGTCGGGTGCGAAAAGAGCGGCGCCCTGATCATAGTTGCCGGTGTTGAAAGCGGTGACGAAGTCTTGGGCGAGATTGCGAATCAGGGACTGCACATCCATGGGCGAATGTGAGTCCGCCAAGGAATTGGAATACGAGCGATACATCTACTACCTCCTGGGGGAAGGCAAAGAGCGGGTCTGCGGTCAGGGTGGACGGCGCTCTTCAGTGCTAGAGCATTCTAGCGCAAGAAACTGTGGAAAGCGCAAAATTTTGCGGCGCAAAGTTTGTGGGACTGAGGTGATGGAGGATAGTCTTCCGAGCGCAAATTTCTCCTGCGCAAAAGGGTTAGTTCTTTGGCACGAGGAGCACACCGAGAAGGAAGATGAATTTCCACTTGTGCGCGGGTGCGGCAGGAGATATGTTGCGCGGATGAGCGGGAGCGAGCCAGAACGGATTGTGGGAAATCAAGCCGGCGAGAAGCAGGTGGAAGTGGAACGGTGTGTGGGGTATCCGGAGCAGTTTTGTCCGAACTGTTCGGAGAAATTGAAGGAGAGCCGGTGCAAGTTGAGCTGTCCGGTGTGCGGATTTTATTTGAGTTGCTCGGATTTTTATTGAGACTGCATCGTTCTAGTTGCATCGCGAGGGTGTTGCACCTGACAGGCTGAGCGATCTCCGTCTACAATAATGAAGAAGGATTTAATTTTCTATTCATGATGAGGAGATGGCGATGGAACGCAAAGCTAGCGCAGTGTGGAAGGGCGGGCTGAAAGACGGGAAGGGAACGATTTCGACTCCGGGCGGAGTGCTGAAGGATACGCAATATTCGTTTACGTCGCGGTTTGAGAATGGGCCGGGGACGAATCCGGAGGAGTTGATTGCGGCGGCGCACGCGGCGTGCTTTTCGATGGCGCTGTCGGCGCAGTTGGGCGGAGCGAATCTGAAGCCGGAGAGCATCAGCACGAATGTGACGCTGACCATGGAGAAACAGGAATCCGGATGGGCGATTACATCGAGCCATATCGATGTAGTTGGCAAGGTTCCGGGTGCGGATGCAGCGACGTTTCAAAAGTATGCGGAAGCGGCGGAGAAGGGCTGTCCAGTATCGAAGGTGCTGAATGCGAAGATTTCGATGACCGCGAAACTGGGGTAGGGCGCCCAGATCCCTCGCTGCGCGAAGAACGCTTGCTCGGGATGACACTGCGGCGGTTGGTTTGACAGGGTGTGACATGCCTGTAAAATAGAAGTGTTAGTCTTCCTGACTCGGCGGCCTTGCGGCCGCCGCTGCATTGCAATTCAAGATTGCCATCGTGGCGGAATTGGCAGACGCGCATGGTTCAGGTCCATGTACCGGCAACGGTGTGGGGGTTCGAGTCCCTTCGATGGCACCAAAGAAGAAATAGCGTTTGGTAGGCTACGGTTTCCCTCGTTGGGCTCGGGATTTCGGCGCGCGGCTCAGACGACGCGCAAGCGGCGGCGGGGCAGGGCAGTGCTGCCGCCGCCGAGTTCCAGAAGATTCTCGAACACAGCGGCATGGTGTGGAATTGCTGGACGGGGGCGTTGGCACATCTGGGAGTGCGCGTGCGAATGCCCTTGCAGTCGAGAACTTCACAAGGAGCCGATGCCGACGCTGCCCGCGTCCGGGCGCTCGCCGCCTACAAAAATTTCCTCACACTCTGGAAAGACGCCGACCCCGACATCCCCATCCTGAAGCAAGCCAAAGCGGAGTACGCGAAGCGCGTGCTGAGCAGCACGTTGTCCAGGAGGGTTGAAGTCCCTCTGGCGCTCAAATGAGGGGCGCCATATCCAAAAGCGGGGGTAATTCCTCGCTGGCCGAAGAAGGCAGAAGGTATGCAGATGTCTAAACGGGCACGAAAGCGAAAGCTGGATACAGCCAAGACGGAGCTAGAGCCACTGCTGGCAGTACTTCGGAGGGCAGGGTATCCACCGTGAGGGGAATCCGAAGGGCATGAGGAGAAGTACCGGGCCGTAATCGATGGGGAAACCCAAGATGAACCGGTCGGCCAAAGGTGGGGCAAGGTCGAGTCTGAGCTTCGACGACGGAGGCGGGCTGAAAGCCTGTGTTAACTGTAGGACGCTTTACGCGGCCCATTCGACCTCGCTCAGGGCAGGCTGCTGAAGCGCCGCTCTTCCACGTTACTGCACGTAGGTTGCGCGCCCGCCGGGTGAAGTAAACTCTTGGCATGAAAAATCAGAATCTGGTTTGCTCGATCGGCGTGCTGTTCGTCTTTTTTCTTGGGCTCGCGGAGATTTGCGCTGCGCAGAAGCTTGCGATTACTTTTGACGATTTGCCGCTGAATGGATTGCTGCCGCCAGGGGTGACGCGGGCGGAGACTACGAAGCATGTTTTGGAGATCCTGAAGAAACGGCACGTGCCTCCGGTGTATGGATTCATCAATGCGAAAAAGCTGGAGGCGAATGCAGATGGCGCCGAAGCGCTGAAGCTGTGGGCGGCGGCGGAGCCGGTGGGAAATCATACTTATTCGCACATGGATCTGGAGCAGAACACGGCTGAGGCATTCGAGCGGGAGATTGAGGAGAATGAGCCGGTGCTGGAGTTGCTAAAAGAAGAAGCGAATGACTGGCACTGGTTTCGCTATCCGTATCTGCATGAGGGCGACACGGTGGAGAAGCGGCGCGCGGTGCGAGCCTTTTTAAAGGCGCATGGGTACAGGATTGCGCAGGTGACGCTGGATTGGGAGGACTACTTGTGGAACACGGCGTATGCGCGGTGCGTGGCGAAGAACGATGCGAAGTCGATGGAGTGGTTGAGGTCGAGTTATTTGAGTACGGCGTCGGAATTTCTCGATTTGGGGCGGGAGCAGGCGAAGTTGGTTTACGGGCGGGAGATCAGCTACGTGCTGTTGATGCACCTGGGGGCGTACAGCAGCACGATTCTGCCGGATGCGCTGGAGCTGTTGAAGAAAAAAGGATTCAAGCTGGTGACGCTGGAAGAGGCGCAGAGCGATGCGGCGTATGAGAGCGATCCGGATGTTGGGTTGCATGACGCGGGCACGCTGCTGGACCAGATGATGCAGGTGAAAGGGATCAAGGATCCGGAGCACGCGGAGAAGCCTTACAAGGAGATCGAGAGCGTTTGCCAGTAGGATGGTGGGCGGGAAATCTGAGTGCGACTCTTTGGGCAGCTGAGATCCGGTCGAAAAAATGGGAGAGTCTTCGGACTTATTGTCTTTCTTGGGCAAAGCCATTAGGATGTCGTGATTCTTTTGGGGAGGATCCAGAATTGCTGCGACACGCAGCGCAGCAGCGACGCTGGATTCAGGCAGCCGAATTGAAATTGAAGTCTGCCGCTTCCAATGGCGGTTAGAGCGGGTGCAGGCCATCACTAATGGTCTGGATCAGCTTACTCAGATTCGCAGAGGTAAAGTCCTAGGAGGAACAATGTACCAGGAGAAGACAGCGTTGTACCCCTCAGCCCACTTCGACCGAATGAGGACGATGGGGCTGAGCCTTGTTGTACTGACCCTAACCCTATGCGCGGTTCGGCCGGCCAATGCGGCTCTCGGACGGTTTGTTGCACACAACACACCCAGCTACGTGGCGACGGCGAAGAACCTAGGGACGGAAGATCCGTCGAAGACAATTGAGGTGAGCATCTGGCTGAACCCGCATAACCGTGGGGAGATGGATGCGCTGGCGAGGGATTTGTATGATCGCACCTCGCCCAACTACCGTCACTGGCTGACCCGGGCACAAATTGCGGCGCGGTTTGCGCCGACGGCGGAAGAGGCAAAAACGGTGCAGGAATTTTTTGAATCGCACAACCTGAAAGTGGTGAAGGTGGGTGGCGACAATTTCTTTGTAAGGGCGCGAGGTACGGTGGGGGACGTGGAGAAGGCGTTCCAGGTACAACTCAACAATTACCAGGTGCGGGATAAGGTCATCCGTGCCAACGCGAGCGATCCTTACGTAGAAGGAGCTGCGGGTCCGCTGGTGAAGTCGGTTTCGGGACTGGACACGGGGACTTATGAGCATCCGCTGATGGCCCGACCGACGAATTTTGGGAAGAGCGGGTCGGCTGGCGTGAAGCCAGCATTGGCGCCGCCTTCGAGTTTCTTTACTCCGGACTGCTTCGACGGAGTAGTGACGGATGTATTCTCTAGCGACAACGACGGTTCGTTACCCATCGGGACCTACAAGGGGAATCACTTAAATCTGCAGAGCCTGACCAGCGCGGGTTGCGCTTATACGCCAGGGCCGATCCAGACTGCCTATAATCTGACGGGACTGTACGCTGAAGGATTCCAAGGGCAGGGACAGACCATTGTGATTCTCGACTGGTGCGGGTCGCCGACCATTCAGAATGACGCGAATGCGTTCTCGGCGATGTTTGGATTGCCGCTGCTGAGTTCGTCGAACTTCAACATCATCTACACCCCGACGCCGAGCCTGTGCGAGGCTCCCGATTCGGTGGAAATCAACATCGATGTCGAGTGGTCGCATGCCGTTGCTCCCATGGCGAACATCGACCTGGTAGTTCCGCCCTCGGCGAGCTTCCAGGATGTGAACGAGGCCGAGTACTTCGCGGTGAACTATGGGCTGGGCAACTCAGTTTCGGGCAGCTATGGTTCACCAGAATCCGAAACCCCAGCTTCGGAACTGGCGAACGAAAACCTGATTTCCGAAGTTGCGGCAATCTCGGGAATCTCCACCAACTTCTCTTCGGCAGACGACGGCGACTTTACGGTTTACGGAATTCCGGCCACTGTAAGTGCTCCGGCTGATTCGCCGTGGGCGACCGCGGTGGGTGGAGTAAGCCTGGCGTTGAAGGCGGACAACTCAATTGCGTGGCAGGCGGGGTGGGGGAACAACGAAGTTCTGCTGACCGATGAGGGGTTTATTCCCGATCCGCCGGAGGACTTCGGGTTCTATGCTGGATCGGGCGGAGGCCAGAGCAATTGCGCCTTCCAAGAGTTCGTGGGTACTCCCCCAAACACCACCGAGGTCTGCCTGGGCGGGTTCCCCAAGCCTGCCTTCCAGAAGAGTCTGCCGGGGAAGTATCGGCAACTTCCCGATATTTCGTGGCTGGCGGACCCGTTCACGGGAGTGGCGATTCTAATCAGCGTTCCGGGGCAGCTTCCGGAACAGGTTTGGCAGGTGTGGGGCGGGACGAGCGTGGCTTGCCCGATGTTCTCCGCACTGTGGGCGATTGCCAATCAGGAAGCGGGAGTGCCTCTTGGCCAAGCCGCACAGTACTTGTATTCGTTGCCGCCGGGAGCGATCACCGATGTCGTTCCGGTTGGCTCAAAAACCAACGTGACTGCCTCGATTCGAGAGTCTACAGTGACCAATAACTATACCGCGAGTGAGGTGTTGGGCGCGGGCGGGTTCCCGCCCGGGACGTCGGCGGCGCCCGCAAAGTTTGTCAGCGCGATATGGGACTATCCCTATTTAGATTACACAGAGTTGGTAATCTCATTCGGGACAGACTGCTCAGCGCTGCCCAGCACTGATTTCGACGGATCGCCCTGCAACACTTCGTCTGCGCTGCACACGAAAGTGGGCTGGGATAACGTAACCGGGATGGGAACGCCGAACGGGAAAGCGTTCGCGGATGCCTTCAACCCCACAGTAGCTGCAGTGAAGTAAAAGCTGGAGCGGCTTAAGCCTTGGCCTCCGCCGCCCGCAAGGGTGGCGGAGGCTTTGTTTTTTAGCGTGTTTTGGGGCGGGTGACCAGGGTTGGAGCGCCAGTCTTCTATAATTGCAGGACCCTGTATGGATGCATTTCTCGATCAGATAGTGGCGAAGACGCGGCGGAAAGTGATTGAGGCAAAAGATGGATCCGATCTGCGAGAGTTGGAGCGGCGGGCGGAACAGCATGTGCCGCGCGGGTTTCGGCGGGTGCTGGAGGAAACGAGCAGAGCTGGCGTGGCGGTGATTGCGGAGTTGAAGAAAAAGTCCCCGTCGAAGGGATTGATTCGGGCGGAGTTTTACGTGGAAAAGCTGGCGAAGGAATTTGAGGCGGCGGGAGCGGCGGCGCTCTCGGTGCTGACGGACGAAGAGTTCTTTCAAGGGTCGCTGGAGAATTTGCGGTTGGCCTCTGCGGCGGTGAAGATTCCGTGTCTGCGCAAGGATTTTATCGTGGATGAGTTTCAATTGTTAGAAGCGCGGGCGAATTCGGCGGATGCGGTGTTGCTGATTGTGGCGGCTTTATCGCAGGAGGAGTTAACCAGGCTGGCGTTGGGTGCTCGCTCGCATGGGTTGGATGTGTTGTGTGAAGTGCATGATGAGGAAGAGTTGCAGCGGGCTTTGGATGCGAAATGCGACTTGATTGGCGTGAACACGCGCGATCTGCGAACGCTCAAGGTGGATGTGGAAACGGCGTTCGGGCTGGCGGAGCGGCTTCCGGAGAATGTGGTGCGAGTCGCGGAGAGCGGAATTCGCTCGGGAGAGGATATTGCGCGGCTGCGGGCGGCGGGGTATCAGGCGTTTTTGATTGGAGAGTCGTTGATGCGGGCGGATTCCCCTGGAGAAGCTTTGCGGGAGCTGATGCGAGTGCCGAGTAGCGAGTACCGAGTACCGAGCGGACGGTAGGAAATCCCCACGTCTCGCAAAGGAAGCTACACATTGGGCACCCGGCACCCGGCGGCCTGTGCTGAGTTGTAGGGATCCTTCGACTGCGGTTGTGCTTCGCGTTCGCGAAGCGCAACCTTCGCTCAGGATGACAGTTTAGGAATCTGATGACTTGGGTGAAGATTTGTGGAATGACGAGTTTGGAGGATGCACTGACCGCGGTTGAGGCCGGGGCGGATGCGGTGGGGTTTGTGTTTTATGAGAAGAGTCCGAGGAACATTACGGTTGAGGCGGCGCGGGAGATTGTGGAGAAGCTGCCGGAGAGGGTGGAGAAGATCGGAGTGTTTGTGGGTCAATCTGCGGAGCAGGTGAGCAGTATTTCGGAGCGAGCCGAGTTGAGCGCGGTGCAGGTGTATCCCAGCTCTGGGGACGGGCCGGGGTCGTTGACTGATTTCGTCCAGAACGTTCAGTGCCGGATGTTTGTGGCAATGCCAGGTCAACGAGTCACGTCTGAGGAGAGTTTTGGATTCTTCTTTTCGGAGGAGTTTCTGAGGCGCACCAGCGCCGTTTTCCTCGATTCAGGAAACTCACAGCATCCAGGCGGAACGGGAACTGCGTTCGACTGGGACAACGCGGCACAGCCAGTGAGCGCAATGAGCAGGACCATCCCGGTTGTCATTGCGGGTGGGCTAACACCGCAGAATGTCGGTGCGGCGATTAGGACTCTCAAGCCTTGGGGAGTGGATGTGGCTTCGGGAGTGGAGACTAGGCCGGGGAAGAAGGATCCGGAGAAAATGCGGGCGTTTGTGAAGGCGGTGCGGGCGGCGGAGAGGAGTGCGTGAGCGTGGTAACGGCGAAGGTTCTATCTCAGGCAAGGAAAAGCAGGTCCCTCGACTCCGCATCACCTTTGCTCCGCAAAGGTGATGCTGCGCTCGGGATGACAGGCAAGGAGCCGGGGCGGTTTGGGGTTTACGGCGGGCGGTATGTGCCGGAGACTTTGATGGCGGCCCTGGAGGAGTTGGAGCGGGAGTATGAGAAGGCGAAGCGCGATCCGAAGTTTCAGCGGCGTCTGGAGGAGTTGCTGCGGACATATGCGGGGCGTCCTACGGCATTGACGTTTGCCCGGCGGCTTACCGAGAAGCTGGGCGGGGCGAAGATTTATTTGAAGCGTGAAGATTTGCTGCACACCGGAGCGCACAAGATCAATAACTGTTTGGGGCAGGCGCTCCTGGTGGAGCGCATGGGCAAGCGGCGGGTGATCGCGGAGACCGGCGCGGGGCAGCACGGGGTGGCTACGGCTACGGTTTGCGCGCTGCTGGGGTTTGAGTGCGTGGTGTACATGGGGACCGAAGACATGCGGCGGCAGGAGTTGAATGTGTTTCGCATGCGCTTGCTGGGAGCGGAGGTGCGAGGGGTGGAATCGGGATCGCGGACGTTGAAGGACGCGATCAACGAGGCGATGCGCGATTGGGTGACGAATGTGCGGACTACGCATTATTTGTTGGGGAGCGTGCTGGGGGCGCATCCGTATCCGACGATGGTGAGGGATTTTCATCGCGTGATCGGGCGGGAGGCGCGGGCGCAGATTTTGAAGGCCGAGGGCAAACTACCGGCGGCGGTGATTGCGTGCGTGGGTGGGGGATCGAATGCGATCGGAATTTTCTATGAGTTTATAAAGGACAAGAAGGTTCGCTTGATTGGAGTGGAGGCGGGCGGTCGCGGCGAAGCGCTGGGCGAACATGCGGCGCGGTTTAGGGGAGGGTCTCCGGGAGTCTTGCAGGGAACCTATTCTTACGTGCTACAGGATTCGGCGGGACAGATTGCGAACACGCATTCGGTTTCGGCGGGGCTGGATTATCCCTCGATTGGGCCGGAGCATGCGGCGTTGAAAGATGCCGGCCGGGCAGAGTATGTTCCGGCGTCGGATGCAGAGGCGCTGGAGGCGACGACTTTGCTGGCGCGGACGGAGGGAATTATTCCGGCTCTGGAATCGGCGCATGCCGTTGCGGAAGTGGTGAAGCGCGCACCCAAGATGAAGAAGTCGGATGTGGTGATCGTGAATGTTTCAGGGCGCGGGGATAAGGATATTGGGATTATGCGGGAGAATTTGAAGTTGGATTGAGTGATTGAATTGGAGGAGACAGCAGATTCCTCGCTCCGCTCGGAATGACAAATTGTTTGGGAGTGAGTCGCTGAAATGCCTGGCGTGGTCGCGGGCAGTGAGGGCGTGAAAGGGATTCTTCGACTGTGGTTGCGCTTCGCATTCGCGAATCGCAACCTTCGCTCAGAATGACAAAATGCCTTTGACCTTTTACAAGAAGCCTGGGTTGGTGGTGTATGTGACGTGCGGCGATCCGGATCTCGTCACTACGCGGGCGGTGGTGCTGGCTGCCATTGAGGCAGGGGCGGACGTGATTGAATTGGGCGTGCCTTTCAGCGATCCGGTGGCGGATGGTCCGGTGATCCAGCGGGCGAGCGAGCGGGCGCTGAAGCACGGGACTTGCCTGGCGCAGGTGTTAATGCTGGCGGCGGATGTGCGGCAACATGCGCAATCCACGGGACTCGTGGTGTTTTCTTATTTGAATCCGATATTGCGGATGGGGATGGAGAAGTTCTGCATGGTAGCGCGGCATGCGGGAGTGGACGGGGTGCTGGTAACGGATCTGCCGGTGGAAGAGGCAGGTGAATATTTGCGGGCGATGAAGGCGTATGATCTGGCACCGGTATTTCTGGCGGCGCCGACGAGTCCGGATGAGCGGTTGAAGCGCATTGCGGAGGTATCGCGAGGATTTGTGTATGCGGTATCGCGGACAGGAGTGACGGGCGTGCGGCAGCGGTTGGCGGACGATGCGCAGAAACTGGTACGACGGTTGCGGCGCGTGACCAAGTTGCCGGTTGCCGTTGGGTTTGGGATTTCGAATGCGGAGCAGTTTGCCGAAGTTGGTAAGTTTGCGGACGCGGTGGTGGTGGGCAGCGCGATTGTGGAGAGGATTGAGCGGAATCGGGGAAGGGAAGCGGAGGCTGTGGGAGAATTTGTGAGGAAGTTGGTCGGCTAGGGAGGACTTCGAAATCCGCCCAGCATATACGGGGTAGGGATCCTTCGACTGCGGTTGTGCTTCGCGTTCGCGAAGCGCAACCTTCGCTCAGGATGACAGGTCGGAAAAAGAACGTCATGGACATTGCGGATTGGCGTAAGAAAATTGATGAGCTTGATCGGCGGCTGGTGGAGTTGCTGAGCGAGCGGGCGCGTGCGGCGGTGGAGATTGGGCGGCTGAAGCGGGACACGAATTTGCCGATTTATGAGCCGGAGCGGGAGCGGATTGTGTTTGAGAATGTTCAGGAGATGAATCGAGGTCCGCTGCCAGGGCGGGATCTGGTCAGGATTTTTGAGCGGATCATGGATGTGATGCGGAATATTCAGAAGGCAGAGATTGTGACGAAGGTGGATATAGCGAAGAGCGAGACCGAGTTGGATTCGGAAGTAAATGATTGAGTGGGCGGTATCGGTGATTTTCCTATGATTGTGGCGATGCAGGATGTGGCGGATGAGGGGCAGATTCAGCAGGTGATTGAGCACCTGGTGAAGCTGGGGTTTGAGGTGCACCGGTCGACGGGAGCACGGCAAACCGTGCTGGGCGCGGTGGGAGCGGGGATTGAGTTTGATATTCGCAACCTGGAATTGTTGCCGGGAGTGCAGGAGGTCCATCGCATCAGTTCGCCGTACAAGCTGGCGGGGAAGAGTTTTCGTCCCGAGGGGACGGTGGTGAAGCTGGCGAATGGAATTGGGATTGGCGGAAATGAAGTGGTGGTGATGGCGGGGCCGTGCTCGGTGGAATCGCGGGAACAACTCTTTGCGACGGCGGAAGCGGTGTCGAAGGCAGGGGCGCGCGTGCTGCGGGGTGGAGCGTTCAAGCCTCGGAGCTCTCCCTATTCTTTTCAGGGGCATGGTGAAGATGCGTTGAAGCTGCTGCGCGAAGCAGGCGAGAAATTTAGGTTGCTGGTGATCAGCGAGGTGATGGAGATTGCGCAGATCCCGATGATGCTGCCGTATGTGGACATCTTGCAGGTGGGAGCGCGCAACATGCAAAACTTCAATCTGCTGCGCGAGCTGGGAAAGGTGCGGAAGCCGGTGCTACTGAAGCGCGGGATTGCAGCGACCATCGAGGAACTGCTGCTCTCGGCCGAGTACATTATGGCGGGCGGGAACTATGATGTGATTTTGTGCGAGCGCGGCATTCGGACGTTTGAGACCTACACGCGGAACACGATGGATATATCGGCGATTCCGATTATCCACAAACTGTCGCATCTTCCGATGACGGCCGATCCGTCGCATGGAACGGGACGGCGCGACAAGGTGGCGCCAATGGCGCGGGCGTCAGTGGCGGCGGGAGCGGATGCGTTGCTGATTGAAGTGCATTGCGATCCGAATAAGGCATGGTCGGACGGGGCGCAATCGCTGTTTCCAGAACAGTTCGCGAAGTTGATGGACGAGTTGCGGATGATTGCGCCGGCGGTGGGGAGGAAGATTGCTTAACCCCTTTTCACCACAGAGGCACAGAGACACAGAGAAAAGTAGCTGCGAAAGCTGGACCTGACTTCACTCTTTCTTATTCCTATATCCCAGGCGAGGTTGAACATCCTAAGACTTTGTTTTGTTCTCTGTAGCTCTGTGACTCTGTGGTGAGATTTTCATATGCCGATTCGGCAAATCACGATTGTTGGGACGGGGCTGATCGGCGGGTCGTTTGCGCTGGCGCTGCGGAAGCGGCGGTTTGCGGGGCGCATTGTAGGGTGCGACCGGCAATCGGCACTGAAGCGGGCGAAGATGTGCGGGGTGGTTGACAACGGATTCTGCGAGCCGGCGGACGCGGTCCGCGGCAGTCAGCTGGTGGTGCTGGCGACGCCCGTTCTCGCCATAGTGGACTTGATCGGGCGGTTGGGTCCGGCGCTCCCCGCGACTACGTTGCTGACAGACGTGGGAAGTACGAAGGCGGCGGTAGCGAAGCAGGCGCTGAATGTGTTTGGGAAAAATGCGCGGCATCGATTTCTGGCTGGGCATCCGATGGCGGGGAAGGAGCACAGTGGCGTGGATTACGCGGACGCCGACTTGTTCCAGAATGCGGTGTGGTTCTTGACGCCGCTGCCAGGACAGACCTTGCATGAAGGATTATTCGCGGAATTTGTGGGGTGGATTGATCAGATTGGAGCGCGGGTTGCGATGTTGCCGCCGGAGGATCACGACCGGCTATGTGCGTGGATCAGCCACCTGCCACAGATGATCTCGACAGCGTTGGCGGCGGCGCTGGTGGAGGAGTTTGGAGAAGAGGCGCCGTTGCTTCCGGCCGGTGGGCGCGCCCTGCGGGAGATGACGCGGATTTCGGCGAGCCCGTATTCGATGTGGCGAGATATTGCGATCAGTAACAGAAAGAATATTGGAGATGCGCTGTTGAAGGTGGAGCAGCGGCTGGGGCATATTCGCGAAAATCTGGCGACGCGGCAGTTGGCGGAGGAATTTGAGTTGGCGCATGGGCTGAAGAAGAGTCCGGGGAAGAAAGAGTGACTTACCTGACGAATCCGAGCGGTGGCGGAGACGCTCAGCCAGCGGTGGCGTCTGTTGCATGGGTCCCCTTCGACTTCGCTCAGGCCAGGCTTTCGCTGCGCTCGGGATGACAGGGCTTACGCGTGCAATGCTGCTGTGTATCCGCGGCGGATTTCGTTTAGAATTCTTGCGCTATGAACAAGGTTGTGGCTAGTGCGGATGAGGCGATTTGCGATGTGGACGACGGCGCCGTCATCATGATTGGCGGGTTTGGACTGTGCGGGATTCCGGAGAATCTGATTCGCGCGCTGGTGCGGAAGGGGTCGAAGAATCTGACGACCATCAGTAATAACGTTGGGGTAGACGGGTTGGGGAACGGGCTGCTGCTGGCGGCGGGACAGATTGTGCATCACATTGGGACGTACGTCGGCGAGAACAAGCTGCTGGAAGAGATGGTGCTGACGGGGAAGATTCATCTTGATCTGGTGCCGCAGGGGACGTTTTCCGAAAGGATCCGGGCGGGGGGCGCGGGGATTCCGGCGTTTTTCACGCCGACCGGCGTGGGCACGATTGTTGCGGAAGGAAAAGAGACGCGCGAGTTCGATGGGCGGACTTACGTGATGGAACATGGGTTGAAAGCAGATTTCGCGTTTGTGAAGGCGTGGAAAGGCGACCGGGTGGGGAATTTGGTGTACCGGAAGACGGCGCGGAATTTTAATCCCATGATGGCGACAGCTGCGAAGGTGACGATTGCGGAGGTTGAACAGTTGGTGGACGTGGGAGAACTGGACGGGGATTCGATTCATACGCCTTCGATCTACGTGAAACGGATTTTCCAAGGGGAACTGTACGAGAAGCGCATTGAGAGACGGACGGTGAGGAAAGCGATCTAGTCGCGAGTACCGGGTACCGAGAGAACACCTTGATGAGCCCTGGTTAGATCGCGGCGAAAGGGATCCTTCGACTGCGGCTGTGCTTCGCTTCGCGAACCGCAACCTGCGCTCAGGATGACAACTAGAGAGATTTATGAACAAAGTCGGTAAAGATGTGGAGAAGCGCGAGCGGATTGTGAATCGGATTGCGCGCGAGTTGCGGGATGGGTTTTATGTGAACCTGGGGATCGGGATGCCTACGCTGATTGCGAATCATGTTCCGCCGGGGATTGAAGTGGTTTTGCAGTCGGAGAATGGGATGCTGGGGATTGGGCCGTATCCGGTGGAGGGTCAGGAAGACGCCGACCTGATCAACGCGGGCAAGGAGACGGTGAGCGAGATGGCGGGGACCTCATATTTTTCGAGCGCCGATTCGTTTGCCATGATCCGTGGCGGGCACATTGATTTGAGCGTGCTGGGGGCGATGGAAGTGGATGAGACGGGGAGCCTGGCGAATTGGATGATCCCGGGAAAAATGGTGAAGGGGATGGGCGGGGCGATGGACCTGGTGGCCGGGGCGCGGCGCGTGGTGGTGGCGATGGAGCATACGACGCGGGACGGTACGCCGAAGATTTTGAAGAAGTGCACGCTGCCGCTGACTGGCGTGAGAGTGGTTGATACGATTGTGACGGAGATGGCGTACATCCGAGTGAGAGAGTGGGGGATGGTGCTGGAGGAAGTGGCTCCCGGATTGACGGTGGAGGATGTGCAGCGTGCGACCGACGCCAGGCTGATGGTGAGTGAGGAGTTGAAGGTGATGGAGAGCTAGTAGGGGCTCTGCCAGGCGAACCTCAGGGGCTAAAAGTCCATTCAATCTAGTGGCACTCTATCGCAGCGCTGGAAGCGCTGCGCCACCCAAAATCTAAAGCTCCGCCGCTGCCTAGATGCGGAAGGGCGCTGCTAGCAAGCGGAACGGCAGGGTGATGGCGATGTAGATAATCTCCAGCACTCCGTGGGCCGCGACTCCGAGGATGCGGAACGGCAATAGCAATAGCCAGATGAATGGGTAGGCGACCAGCGCCAGCAGGGCCAGGGGCCAGCAGACCACGAAGAGGATGCACCACAGGAGGAAAGTGAACATGATGAGACCTCCTTCTTTTCTTTCCATTTAATTGTACGGCGGCAGCGGGAAGAAAGTTCCCGGTGCGAGCGACTCATTCGCCCCGCTTATTCGTACCGCAAGGCCTCCGCGGGGAGAGTTCTGCCGGCGGACCATGACGGATAGAGCGTAGCAATGAAGGAAACTCCGACAGCTACGAGCGCTACCAGTAAGCCATCCATGGGACGCGGGGCGAACGGGACGTAGTCGATGGAGTAGACCTCGGGTGAGAGTGAAATGATGTGGTAGTGGCCTCCGGCGTAGGAGATGGCATAGCCGAGCAGGAGGCCGATCGCCGTGCCAATCACCCCTATCAGAACACCCTGCGCGATGAAGATGTTTCGCACTTGCGATTTGCGTGTGCCCATCGACATCAATACGGCGATATCCTTGGTTTTTTCCATGACCATCATAATCAGGGAGATCAGGATGTTCAGAGCGGCGACGAAGACGATCAGGCCGATGGTGATGAAAGTGACCAGGCGCTCAAGGCGCAGGGCGTGAAACAGAGCTTTGTTCTGCTCCATCCAGTTGGTGGTCATGAAACCTTTACCAGCCGCGTCTTCGAGTTCGCGCGAAAAGGTGTCGGCTTTGTAGATGTCGTCGATTTTGAACTCGATAACGGAGATGAGATCGCCAAGACCGAACAGGCGTTGAGCATCGGAGAGCCGCGTGAAGGCCCAGGAAGAATCGTAATCGTAGAAGCCGGAGTTGAAGATTCCCACCACGCGAAAGCGGCTGTATTTCGGGACCATGCCGAAGGGGGTGAGTTCGCCTTGCGGGCTGGTGACGAGGACGACGGAACCGACCGTGGCGCCCAGATTGTCGGCCATGTCTTTGCCGAGAATGATTGGGGGCATGGCGGCGACGCGGGCGTGGACGCCAGCCAAGGCGTCAGGAGAATCTTCTGTGGTCGCTGACGCTTCTGGGACGGCCGAGGCGGCCGTCCCCACATGATTTTCATCTGGGGCGGATGGGGTTTTTTCGAGGGCGTCCGCTGAACCCTCTTTTATTGTATTGAGCAGATCACCGATCTTGCGCTCATCCGCCGGAATCATGCCCTTGAGGACGGCGCCGCGGGCACGAGGTCCGCGAGAGATGAGGACTTGCTCAAAAATTGCGGGTGCGGCACCGACCACATGCGGCTGTTTGGAAAGGCGTTCGAGCAGCGGAGGCCAATCTTTGATTCCGTCGTCGGCCACGCGCAGCAGGCTGATGTGCGAGGTGGATCCGATGAGGCGCTCCTGCAAATCCTGGCGAAAACCGTTGTTGATGGCGAGGGCGACGATAAGCGAGGCGACGCCCGCGGCTACTCCGACAATGGAGATACCGGTAATGATGCCGATGAAGGCTTGGCGTCTTTTCGCACGCAAGTATCGTGACGCGACAAATAGTTCGAACCTCATCTGCGAGTCCCTCGCGTTGCTCGGGATTTCGGCTGCGGGCTAGCGCCCGCAAAGCGCCTCAACTTGGCGCGCAGGTAGCGTGTCGCGATAAAGAGTTCGAAAGGCATGGAGCTTTCGGCCGTCAGCTCTCATCTTCAGCCAAGTCGGATTATAACCAGCGTCTCTTCACTGTGTCCGGATTCAGGCAAAATAAAGAGCTTCAACGCGGAGGGAGCTGAGGACGGACGCGGAGAACGCAGAGTTGAGGCCGCTTCGGTTGATCTGCTCACAGCATTATTCTTGGCAGAACCGCGGGCACGGTTGAGCGATACAGACGATAGTCTTCGCCGAAGCGGGTCTCCAGTTCTTTATCCTCCATCTTGATCATTACTGCGCCGGTCACGAGCGCGAATGCCGTCAGCATCCAGCAGACTGCCAGTCCGGTGCCTACACTCCATGCCAGCATCTCGCAGAGATGGCCTAGATAAACGGGATGGCGTACGCGGGCGCGAATGCCTGTCGTCACCAGGCGCTGCTGGTTGCGTCCGCCTAGGACCTCAGGCAGTCCGCCCAGCGCGGCAAGGGTGAACTGGTGGTGAGAGAGTTTGTAGAGCAGCAAGCCGGCGCAGAACAGTGCGGCTGCGGGAAACCAGGTTAGATTATTTCTGTAGAGCAGAAACCCGCGCCACGGGATTGTTACTACTGTCACGGCTACCCACATTGCCATCCAGACGGGCAGGAGTATTTTGTACGGCGATCTCCGGCGCGAGCGCCAATATTCTGCACGCGGGTGAATCAGCAGCCAGAAGGCGGGGATCGTAGAGTAAACGACGCAGGCGATCCAGCCGACGGTTCGCAACATTTGCATCAGTAGATTTTATCTGCTCAGTTGCGCTGCTCATGCAAGTGGGCTGTTTCTATGGCAAATTAGAAGATCAATGTCCGCCCCCGCCGACTCCAGAGCTGGACGCATAGCGTTTACGCATCCGGACTTTGTGCTGTTCCAGATAGCGCGTTTTCTGATCGTGGCCGCGGTCGAGATGCAGGCGGTCGCCGTGGGATGGCAGGTCTATGACATCACCAAGCGCGCTCTTGACCTGGGGTTAGTGGGATTGGCGCAATTCTTGCCGGGCATCCTGCTGTTTCTGGTTTCCGGCCATACATCGGACCGATTCGACCGGCGCAAAGTGCTGGGCGCCTGCTATGCGGGCTTCGCGTTATGTTCTGGCCTTTTGCTGGTACTGGCGGAGCGGGGCACGCATGCGGTGCGTCCCATTTATGTGGTGCTGATTTTGCTGGGCGTGGTGCGCTCGTTTAACGGGACCGCCAGCCGCTCGATTTTGCCGCAACTGGTTCCGGAAGAACACTTCCCCAATGCCGTGGCATGGAACGCAACCACGTTTCAGGCGGCTACGATTCTGGGGCCATCCCTTGGTGGGATTCTATACGCGGCTTTTCACGGTCCATCGGCGGTTTACGCGGCCGCCATGTTGACCGCCCTAGGTGCGCTGGTTTCCACGTTCCGCATCAAGGCGCGGCAGCAAGCGCGGCGGCGCGAGCCGATGACGGTGAAGACAGTCTTCGCAGGATTGCACTTTATCTGGCGTGAGAAGTTGATTCTGGGGGCAATCTCTTTGGACTTGTTCGCGGTGTTGCTCGGCGGAGCGGTGGCACTGCTTCCAGTTTACGCGCGCGACATTCTTCACACCGGACCGTGGGGACTGGGTTTGTTGCGGACCGCTCCTGGAGTGGGGGCCGCGGTGATGGCCGTGGCATTGGCTCATCGACCGCTGCGCGGGCGCGCCGGGCCGACACTGCTGTGGTCGGTGGCGGGGTTCGGTGTGCTCACGATTCTGTTTGGGGTATCGCATAGCATTGTGCTGTCGCTGGTCTCACTGGTCCTTCTTGGGGCGTCAGACATGATCAGCGTGATCATCCGCGCGACGCTGGTGCAGCTGCGAACGCCCGATGAAATGCGCGGGCGAGTGATGGCAGTGGACATGGTTTTTATCGGGACATCGAATGAACTCGGGCAGTTCGAATCTGGACTGACGGCGCAATGGTTTGGCACGGTTCCGGCAGTGGTGCTGGGAGGCGTGGGAACGCTGGTGGTGATTGCGCTCTGGGCGTGGATGTTTCCGGATTTGCGGCGTACGGGCGCACTCAGCGCGATAAACACTGAGGTCGAAGAGGAAGCTTCGGAGGCAGCGGAAGAAATGCATTAGCAGGCTGCAGGAAAGCGCTCGCCGCAAGATACGACCACCGGGGCTAAAGCCCGCGCTGATTGTGGGCGCTTTACGCGACGCTGAAGCGCCGCTCTTCCACGGTACGGCGCGTATCTCCGGGACCGCACGCATCCCCGGGGCTGCACGCAACTCGAGTTCGGAAAAACTACTTCTGCGGTATCAGGGTCTTGGCTGCCCCCATATTGTCGTAGCGGTCGTAAACGCGTACGACCACCACATGCTCTGAAGAAGATCCATCTTCTTTCGCCGCTTCGGAAGTGGCTTTGAAATCGTAATTCTCGGTCTTTGCGTCGGAGAGTTGGCCAACCGGCTCGACATACTTCCAATCGCCCGCGTCGACCGAATATTCGGCGCGTTTGAGGGGAGAAAAACCATCCACTGCGCGGAACGTAACGTGAACCCCGTCGCCCTCGAGAGTGGCGGCCAGATTTTCGATTCGCGGAGGGGTTGTGTCGACCTCGAAGCGGCGGCTCTCTTTCGACGCCGTCAAGGCTTCGCCCGGCGAGTGGGAGGTCGCGTCGGAGGCGACCACCTTCACGGTGTAGCCGCCGTCGGGTAGCAGGCTGGCGTCGAAGGAATACGCTTTATCAGTAATGTCATCTTTGAGAAGGAGCCAACGTGTCTGGCCATCGCCGCGGTAGTAGATGGAGTAAATAAGTTGGTCGTCGTTCTCGTCGTGCGCACTCCATTTCACACCGATGGAATCGCGATCATGCGAACTGGGCGGCGGAGCTTCGAAATGTGTTCCTGAAGATAGACTCGACGAATCCGATCCCAGGCCGATGCCCGTGGTTTTGGGCTGAGGTTGATACTTTACGGCGACCTGCACGGTGACATCATCGATCTCCGGAGCGACGTTCTTGGGCAAGTAATTCAAGGCGACGCTGTCAACGTTTGGAGCTGTGTTTCCCGCGTGCAGCACGGCCTTCCACTGGGCGTAACGAGCTGCGGGAATTCCGGTCTCGTCGTTTTTGCCGAGGTCGATTTTCTTCCACGGGCTCCAGTTGCGGTCGGGATTATCTACGTTGCCACTGCGGGCGTAGAGATCCACATTGCCAATGCCGCGGAATTCGACGCGTCCCCAGCGCGAGAAAATCTTGGCGTCGAAGACATCGCTCTCGTAGGTGCCCTCGGCCTCAGGCCCGGGACCGAGCACAAAGAGCTTTCCCAGATTACTGGTGGCAGCGTATACACCACCGCCGGGCGCTTTGGCGAAGGCGGTCACTTGCGAAGCCGCCGCTTTCAGCAGATCCGAAAAATCATCCAGGCCGGTGATAGCAAAAATGTGGCCGCGATTTCCCGTGCCAGCCAGCAGGCGTCCCTGCGAATCAAAGGCGAGGGCGTAGACGATATCCTCGTGGGATGTCCACAGCCTGGTGGGAGAACCGTCGGGGGCTATGCGATAAATATCAGAACCGCCGCTGGCCCCGCCGCCAGGAAATGGGAACAACCCTGCTATGGCAGGGCCGGTGGGCGCGGTAGAGATCGTCATACCGGGAACCTGTGGTGCGGCGCTTCCCGGCGGGACGCCGGACCCCATCGTCAAAAGAGCCGCGGCTAACCCCGATGAACTCGACCCGCTCCCGCTCTTTTTCTCGCCGACGGCTGCCGCATAGATGTTTCCTGCGCGATCGAGCGCCAGCGCTGTAATTTCTTTCTTGGGCGCGCTGTAGAGCACGAAACCGTCGCCCGCGGGAGAAATGCGGTAGATGAGTCCGCTGCCGTCGGAGCCGGCGATCAGGTTTTGCCGCGCATCGAAAGCCAGGACGCGAATGTGGGTTTCATCGCTCTTGAAGAATACAGAGTGCTCGCCTTTCGGCGTGACCCGGAAAATTTCCCCATGGTCGCCAGTGGCCACGTACAAGTTGCCAGACTTATCCAAAGCGAGATCCCAGATATATTTCGTGGCCGGCTCGAAATAGACGGACGAACTCCAGGAGGGATCGGCGGCGGGTTTCGCGGCGTCTTTGTCGGGAGCCGCTCCCGAAGAGAAATCAGCTTTTGCCGGCTGAGCTTTGGTGCTTGGATTGTGCTCGATTTTGTATACCTTGCCATCGGGAGCGGTGGCGGCATAGATCGCGCCTGCGGCGCCAATCTGCAGGGCTTGTACCTGGAGTTCCTTGGGCTCGAAAATAATGGTTCCTTTACCATCCCGCGTGATGCGGTACACGCGAGCAGGCGCGCCTGCCGCTACATATACATTTCCCGCGTCGTCGGCCGCGATTGCCCAAATGTAGGTTGAAGGGGTGGCATACAGGCTCGTGAACGTGGGAGCCAGCTCCAGGCCGCCCGCGCTACGAATCGCCGCGCCGATGGCTGTACCTTTGACGAGTTCGTCAAATCTGGACTGCTCCCAGGTACGCGTGCCTTCGGCAAACGCCGTCGAGACAAGAACGGAACCACTCAAGTCTGCAAGAAAGAAAACAGCAATAAACAAGAAGAAAAACTTTCGCGCACTCTGCAATTTTCATACCTCTGGGCATCGTTGTGGGGAACTTTAAGGTTAACATGCCGGCGAGATCGGAAGCTGCCCGCCCCGACCAGGTGTGAGGCTCACAGAGCCTGATTTCCCGTGGTATCGTTAAATCTGATGAACGCTCCGCGCCAGGAATTGCTCCAGTTGCTCGCCTACAAGTCTTTTCGCCTGGGCGAGTTCAAATTGTCTTCCGGCGGGACCAGCGACTACTACATCGATTGCAGGACCACAACTCTTGATGCCAAGGGCGCGCGACTGACGGGCCAGGTTTTTTTCGACGAAATCCGGCAGCATGGTTGGAAGCCGCAGGCCATCGGCGGCCTGACGATGGGAGCTGATCCCATCGTGGTGGCGGTGTCTGTGGTGAGCGGGGAACTGCAAGGTTTTCTGGTGCGTAAGGTGGAGAAGCAGCACGGGACGGGCCAGCGCATTGAAGGCTTTCGCGAGAAGGCCGCGCGGGTGGTGATCGTCGACGACGTTTGCACTACCGGCGCTTCCACGGTGCAGGCGATCGAGACGGCGCGCGAATTTGGATTTACCGTGGTTGGAGTGATGTGTCTGGTGGAGCGTGAAGAAGCTAAGGGAAGGCCGAGTGTAGAGAAGGCCGCGGCTCCAGCGCCGTTCGTGTCGATTTTTACCGCGAGCGATGTGCGCGCGGAACACATTCTGCAAACGGACGATACCAAGCCCGTAATCTTCGCCGTCTCGGCGGTCTGTGAAGTCTGCGGACGGCCGGCGGTGACGAACAACCCGCGGAACCTTTGCGACGCGCACAAAAATTGATCCATTTTTTGATTATTAATTCATGATTCAGACACTCGAATGGACTGACCAGGGTGTACGCTTCATCGATCAGACGAAGCTGCCCACGGAAGAAACCTACGTTACCTGCAAGACGCACGAGCAGGTCGCCGACGTCATCCGGACCATGGTGGTGCGCGGAGCGCCTGCGATAGGCGTGGCCGCGGCCATGGGGATTGCGCTCGGCGTGAACAATTCTAAGGCGGAGACGGTGGGTGATCTCAAGCGGGAGCTCGACCAGATCTGCGACAACATGGGCAAAACTCGCCCTACGGCCGTCAATCTCTTCTGGGCGATTCACCGCATGCAGGAGAAGTTTGAACGTATTCGCATCCGGCCAATCGCGCAAATCAAGCAGGGGCTCGTGGAAGAGTCGAAGCGTATGCACGCCGAAGACATTGCTGCCAACCAGGCCATGGGACGCCACGGCGCCACGCTGATGCCCAGTGAAGGCGGAGTGCTTACCCACTGCAATGCCGGTGCGTTGGCTACGGCTGGGTACGGCACCGCGCTGGGCGTGATTCGCGCAGCAGTCGAGCAGGGAAAGAAGATTCATGTCTATGCGGACGAAACCCGGCCGTTTCTGCAAGGCTCGAGGCTGACCGCCTGGGAGCTCATGAAAGACGGCATCCCCACCACCGTGATCTCCGACAACATGGCGGGCGCGATGATGAAGCAGGGCAAGATTGGAGCGATTGTGGTCGGAGCCGACCGCATCGCGGCCAACGGCGACGTGGCCAACAAAATTGGAACGTATACGGTCGCCGTTCTCGCCAAAGAAAACGGCATCCCGTTCTACGTGGCTGCGCCGATTTCGACCGTTGACCTGGCGTGTCCTGACGGCGACAAGATTCCCATTGAGCAGCGCAATCCGAGGGAAGTCACCCACATTGGCGGGAAGCAGATGGTCCCGGACGGCGTGTCGATCGAAAACCCGGCGTTCGACGTAACTCCAGCGAGATACGTGGCCGCCATCATCACTGAGCGCGGCATTGTCCGCGCGCCATACCTGGAGTCGCTGCAAAAGCTCGCTGGCACCGAGGCCAAGGTCGAGGTCTAGCTCGAGGAAGGACTTCGGCAGCATTTTCGGCATACAGGGGCGTGACGCCCGTCACATCAAGGCGGCTAAGCCTTGAGTACAGTTTTCGGTAGATAGTCCTCGGGAACCGAGAGGTTGGCAACCCGCTAGCATCTAAATATCCTTATGGTTCGAATGTGCCATGTGGAGCGGGGAGCCTGGTGTGAGAAGATGGCCCATTCTACTGTTCCTGCCGCAGGTCGACGAAGGGTGGGACAGGATGGACCCAAGCGGGGGCCGAGTGCATCTAACGAGACAAGTAGCGGAGGAAGAACCGCTGCTTCGGGTTTGCGGATTGAAGAAGGTTTTCCGGTCCGGCGAATCGGACTTGGTGCTCTTTGAGAATTTGTCGTTTGAGGTGAAGCGAGGCGAGATGCTCGCGATTGTGGGCGAGTCGGGAGCCGGGAAGAGTACCTTGTTGCACATCCTCAGCGCTCTTGATCATGCTTCCGCGGGTGACGTATACTGCGCGCAATTGAAGCTGAATGCGTTGTCAGCAGACGAATCGGCGGAGTTTCGCAATCGCCAGGTAGGCTTTGTCTGGCAATCTCATTATCTGCTGCCGGAATTCACGGCGGCGGAAAACGTGGCCATGCCTCTGCTGGTGGGCGGTCGTAGCTGGGCAGAGGCAGCGCCGGAAGCTTCACGCTGGCTGCGTGAGGTCGGGTTACAGCAACGCGGGCATCACCGTGCGGGAGAGCTTTCGGGCGGGGAGCAACAGCGGGTAGCTCTGGCGCGGGCGCTCATTGCCGGTCCGAGGTTGTTGCTGGCGGATGAGCCAACCGGGGACCTTGACGGACAGACGGCGGAAGCGGTTTTCAAATTGATTGCGCGATTACATCGCGAGCACCAACTCACCTCCCTCATTGCAACACACAGCTTTTCGTTCGCACGACGCTGTCACCGGGTGTTACGGCTGAAGCAGGGGCGCGTCGAGGAAATCAGGCCGGAGTCGCTGCCCGTTTAGTGGTGAGAACGAGCGAGTGAAAGATTAGTAAGACAAAGTGCAAGAAATTGGACTGGCTGGAAGGCGTAAGGGAGATTTCAAAAGGTTCCTTCGGTAACATTATGGTAACGTTTCGGTACTTGGGTTGGATGGCTGTTTAATTGCATAATGAGCTAGTGATGCGGATCAGGACGCAAGACATGAACGACATCGGGCCAGGGTTTAGGTAGGTCGAGCGGGAGGTCGTGCCTTCTCGATCAGAGGGGTTCGGGGGGAAGGGCATTATGTTTGAACGTTATACGGAGAAAGCCAGGCGCGTGATCTTCTTCGCGCGCTACGAAGCAAGCCAGTTCGGGTCTCCTTATATAGAGACCGAGCACCTGCTGCTGGGGCTCCTGCGCGAAGATAAAGCCCTGACTAATCGATTCCTGCGCTCGCACGCCTCGGTTGAGTCTATCCGCAAGCAGATTGAGGGTCACACCACGATTCGGGAAAAGGTCTCGACGTCGGTGGACCTGCCTTTGAGCAACGAGTGCAAGCGCGTGCTGGCCTATGCCGCGGAAGAAGCGGAACGGCTGTCTCACAGGCACATCGGAACCGAACATCTTCTATTGGGATTGCTGCGGGAAGAGAAGTGCTTTGCCGCTGAGATTCTGCACGAGCGCGGGCTACGGCTATCGACCATCCGTGAGGAATTGGCGCGTACCAGCCAGGAAAAAGCGCAGCCGCAACGGCAGCGGGAATCTTCGCTACTGAGTGAGTTTTCGCGCGATTTGACCCAGGCGGCTATGGACAGCCAGCTTGATCCGCTGGTGGGCCGCGATGGAGAGTTGGAGCGCGTGGTCCAGATTCTGTGCCGGCGTACCAAGAACAATCCAGTGCTGATTGGCGAGCCGGGCGTGGGCAAGACGGCTATCGTCGAAGGACTGGCGCAGCGGATTGCCGATGGAGAAGTTCCGTCATTTCTGGCGGATAAGCGAATTCTGGCGCTTGATCTTTCCTTGATTGTTGCCGGAACAAAATATCGAGGACAGTTCGAAGAGCGCCTGAAGACCATCATGAAAGAATTGATGGAGTCGCAGAACTCCATCATCTTTATTGACGAGCTGCATACTCTGGTAGGCGCGGGATCCGCGGAAGGATCGCTCGATGCGGCGAACATTCTGAAGCCGGCATTGTCGCGCGGCGAGATTCAGTGCATCGGCGCAACTACTCCGGGCGAATACCGCAAGTCCATCGAGAAGGACCGGTCGCTGGAGCGGCGTTTCCAGGCGGTGAAGGTTCCTCCGCCGAATGAGGCGGATGCGGTGAAGGTGCTGTTTGGCATCAAGGACCGGTATGAGAAGTTCCACGCCGTCACCTATACCGACGACGCCATCAACTTCGCCGTGTCGCACTCGAACCGTTACATTCCGGATCGGTTCCTGCCGGACAAGGCCATCGACTTGGTAGATGAAGCTGGTGCGCGGGTGAAGCTGCGTCAGACCTCGCAGCCCGAGGAGATCACCGAGGTCCAGAAGCGGATCAAGTTCATCGTGCACCGCATGGAGAACGCGATCGCGAACCATGAGTTCGAGAAGGCCCGTTTCTACTCGGACGAAGAACGCAAGGAGCGCGAGAATCTGCGCGCGCTGCGCGAGAAATATCATTTGGATGAGTCTTCAACGGGGGTTGTGGGCCGCGAGGACATCGAAGATGTGGTTTCGCGCTGGACAGGCGTTCCCATCACTTCGATCAAAGAAGAAGAGACGCAGAAGCTGCTGCGCATCGAAGAAGAGCTGCACAAGCGGATCATTTCTCAGGATAAGTCGATCAGCGCGCTGGCCCGGGCGATCCGGCGTTCGCGCGCAGGGTTGAAGAGTCCAAACCGTCCGATTGGCTCGTTCTTATTCCTCGGCCCGACGGGCGTGGGCAAAACGGAAGTCGCACGCACGCTGGCCCAATTCATGTTCGGCACGGAAAAAGCTTTGGTTCGCTTCGACATGTCGGAGTTCATGGAGAAGCATTCGGTGTCGAAGCTGATCGGCTCGCCTCCGGGATACGTTGGCTACGAAGAGGGCGGCCAGCTTACCGAGCGCGTGAAACGGGCACCGTATTCAGTGGTGCTGCTGGATGAAATCGAGAAGGCGCATCCGGATGTGTTCAACATCCTGTTGCAGGTTTTTGAAGATGGCCAGCTTACCGATGGTTTGGGCAATACGGTCGACTTCAAGAACACGATCCTCATCATGACCTCGAACATCGGGGCGCGGCACCTGCAGAAGCGCGAGGGGTTTGGCTTCCAGTCGACTGCGGAAGATCAGGTTTCGGGCAAGGTTGAAGAGTTGGTGAAGGGTGAAGTTAAACGCACCTTCAATCCAGAATTCCTGAACCGGCTGGATGAGATTATTCTGTTCCTGGCTCTGAGCGAAGCCGACCTGATCCAGATTCTGGAACTTATGGTTACGCAACTCAACCAGAACCTGGCGCAGAAGGCGATCACGGTCACGGTGGCCGATGAAGCCAAGAAGTGGATCCTCAACCAAACCCTGACGGACCGCTCCTATGGAGCACGACCGCTGCGCAGAGCGTTGCAGAAGTACATTGAAGACCCGCTGTCGGAAGCGCTGATTCAGGGAACGATTACCACGCGTCCGGCATTTATCGAGGTCTTCCTGGAAGATAACAAGCTGTTCTACCGTCCGGTGGATGCGGAAAAGACCGAGGGTGTGCTGCTGTACGAGAATAGCTAAAGGTTACTTATCAGCCTCAAGCCGTCAGCGCCAGCTGGCGGCTTTTGCTTTGCCGGGATGGATGAGTACAAACCTAATCGCAGAGGACGCGGAGAGAATCCACGGCGGCGGCGGAAAACTTCTTTTTGCGACCACTTCGGCTCCGAACGAATCTGGATATGCGATGCACGTCAATCGGGGGCACACCATGGATAAGGTTAATCTTGCTGAGAAGTTTGCGAAGATTCCGGAATACTACAAGCCTCACATTGCCGGCGAGCTTAACGGGCAGCAAGTGAAGCTGGTGAAGACTAAGGGCGAGTTCGTGTTTCATCATCACGACAATGAAGATGAGATGTTCCTGGTGGTGAAGGGCCGCTTCCGCATGGAATTTATTGACCGGCAGGAGTGGATCGAGGAAGGTGAGTTTATTGTCGTACCGCGCGGAGTAGAGCACCGTCCGGTCGCGGAAGAAGAATGTTGGATTCTGCTGTTTGAACCAGCTTCGACGCTGAACACAGGAAATATCGTCAACGAGCGCACGGTAACACATCTGGAACACGTGTAGCATACACATCAAGCACACGTAGCAATATACGTATCTACCAAGATTCAACTGAGGTCTATGGAACTTATCCTTTACTCTTCAGCCTGGTGTCCTGATTGCCGCGAGGCCAAACGCTTTCTGGCCAAACACAATATCCCCTATAAAGAGGTTGACATCGAGACCACGCCGGGGGCTGTGGATGAAATCGTCAAGCACACCGGCAAGCGCGCCGTCCCTCAATTCGTGATCGACGGCGAGTGGGTGCAGCCGTATGTTCCGGGAGAAGGTTTTCTCTACGACAAAATGGCGAAGCGGCTGGGCGTCGGGAAGCCTTAGCCTGCTTCTGTTAGCTGGCCGCGCCGAGCTGCCATTCTCACTACACTTTCGATATCCCCTGTACATCATCTTCCGTACCGTGGAAAAGCCCTGCCGGACAAGGCAATATGACCACTCCCCGGCTTTCAGCACGGGTGCGCCTTCCCCTGGCGCCAGGGCTGGAGAAACGGGCGGTGTTCCAAAGTCATGTCCGAACCGGAACTTCCACAGGGATCAAACGAAGTTACTGAGAGCTGGCAGCAGACGGTGCAGGCCGTGCTGGGCCTTGTGCTGTTGATCGGCGCGGTGGCCATGTTCCATTACTACGCTCCCGCCACGGCGCAGGGTCCGCAGCCGGACGATCTGCAGAAGCAGGTGCATGCGCTGACCCAACAGGTGGCGGAACTCGAGAAAGAGCAGGCGATGCCGGCGTTAGTACTCAACCGGTACCGGAATTCCATCGGCTACATTTACGGCGTATATCAGGTTGGATTCGCGAACCAGCCGGCCGCGATTCGGGCGCGTGTGTCTGGTACTGGATTTCTGGTGGGTGACGGACTGCTCGCCACCAACCGGCACGTGGCTGAACCATGGTTTGGCGATAGCGAGGCGGAAGGACTGATGCATCGTGGTGCAACGGCCATGCTGGAAAGTCTGGTCGTGTTCTTTCCAGGTTCGGCGACGCCTGTCAGCTTAATCCCGGGAGCAGTTTCTCCCGTAGGCGATCTGGCCGTGCTAAAGATCGAAGATAAAAATGCGATTCGCGGACTTGCGGTGCTGCCGCTGGCAAAAGGCAACGCTTTGCCAGGCGAACTCGTGACGGTGATCGGCTATCCGATGGGGATTGCGGGAATGGTGGCCAAGTCGCCGAGCGGAATTTATCAGCGGCTGGCGTACCGGCATAACGACATCACGGCTGCGAGTGAGCTGGCGGCGCTGTCGCTGATTCGTCCTTCGACTACATGCGGGCATCTGGGCGACGTGGTGGGCGACAAGCTGATCTACGATGCTCCGACGGCGCATGGAGGCAGCGGGGGTCCGGTATTCAACTCCAACGCGGAAGTGATTGGAGTGAATTCAGCTTATATTGATGGATTTTCCGGTGGCACGCTGGGATTTTCCGTGGACGCCTTGCGGCCGCTGATCGCGGAAGTGGAGAAGCGACCGTAGATTTGGCGTAGAGATTTAACAATCTGATTGAGAAAAGCCGGGAAGCTTAGCTTCCCGGCTTTCGTATTTTAGCCGCGGATCAGAACGTCCAACGCAGAGAGAACTGGATCAGGCGCGGAGTGCCCGTGGTGCTCACAATCTCGCCGAATGGGTCTGGGCTAGTCCGGCTGCCGGATGCCCAGGCCAGGTACTGCTCGTAGTCCGTCACGAGCGGAGTGCCGAAATTTGGGTGATTCCACAGGTTGAAGAAATCGGCGGCGAAGCGGAGATCTTGCCGCTCTGTAAGCTTGATGTGCTTGATGAGGGAGAAATCCCAGTTCTGCTGGAATGGGCCGCGATAGATATTGCGGCCGAGATCGCCGAATCCAGTAGTGCAGTAATTGGAATCCGTCTGGCATTGCGTTGGATAAAGCTGCGGCGCGGTGGTGAAGGCAGCCGGATTCAGATATCCGCTCAAACGCTGCGAGATGCTGCCGGAAGTCATGCCGCTGCCGATGGTGGCGCCGGAAGCCAGACTAGCGCTCACAGGCGACGTGCCGGCTCCCAGGAAAGCGTTGCCGCCGTTGGAATCCAAAACTGAAAACGGCAGCGACGATTGCAGGCTGGTGACGCCGCTCACGGCCCACTCCCCGAGTGCTGCGTGCTTAAACCCGGTGGTGTGAGCGAAGAATGGGAGGTCGTAAACGTAGCTGACTTTTAACACCTGCGGACGGTTGAAATCAGAGATTCCGCGCGAGGCGTTGATCGTACTTTCATCGTTGAAGGCGGTGTTGTTGGCCGTGTTTCCGGTCGAGGTCGCGTCAATGTTCTTGGAGAATGTGTAGGCAGCCTGAATGTAACCCCGCTCCCAGCGCCGCGAGACTGTGGCCTGGAAAGAGTGGTAAATGGAATAGGCGTCATTGGCGAAGATTTGATAACCCGAATAGCCGTTCAGGCCGGGCGTGGGCGTACGCGCAATGGCGTTTGAAAAAGTATTGTCGGTGATTTGATAAGTGTTGCCGCTGGTGTCCGTGACCGTGAATGGATTAGCCGGCGTGGCGTTTACCGACTGGATGGCGTCCCGTGTTTCGCGGAGGTGCGTGCCCTTGGTGCCGACATAGCCAACCTCCAGCACCCACTTGCGGCCCAGATCACGCTGCAGGGTGAGATTCCATTGCTGCGTGTTGGGGACTACGAAATGCCGAGGGACTTCCAGCACAAACAAGTTTTGCGTGGAGTTCACACCCGGTCCGCCGGTGCAGGCATAGTTGCCGTCCGGTATGTTCGGGTTGTTGCTGGGGGCGAAGCTGATGAGACGGGCCAGGCATGGCAGCCAGGCGCCTGACAACTGCCCGGCGGCAGGCACTGCGTTGGAATTGGTGGCTGGGGTTCCGGTGAAGAAATCAGACATGGTGAACCCGGGCGTCGTCCCGAAAAACACAATGGGAATAAACGGCGACTGGAAGCTAAGTTGGTCGACCGCTCCTACGTCTTCTCGAACGTAGAAGATACCGTAGCCGCCGCGGAGGGTCGTGTTGTGATGGCCGAGAACGTCCCACGCGAAGCCAACGCGCGGGCCGATGCCGGTGGAGACGCTGTTGTTGAAGGTTGATCCAGCAGCGTTTCCGGTGAGGCCGGGAACGCCCAGCTTGTTGACGCAGCTCGGATAGATGAACGGATACTGGCCTGACTTGGTGAGGTCCGATTCCATGTTGCCGATGTGGCAGGCATTGTCGCTCCAGGCGCCAAAGAACTCAGTGCGCAGGCCGAGATTCAAAGTCAGGTTCTGAGTGGCTTTCCAGTCGTCCTGCGCGAACACGGCGGAATTTTTCTGGCGATAGTTATGGTTATAGACGCCGCCGCCGCCAAAGCTGAATTCTGGAGTGCCTTGCAGGAAATTCGCAAAATCCGTGACCGTGGAGTCGCCAAAGTAAAGCTGGCCATTGAAGACCTGCGGGAATTGTTTATTGAGGCTGACCGGCGTGAATTCGCCCCCAAATCGCCAATTGTGTTTGCCCCTGACCCACCCCAGCGTCTCTATGAAATTAAAGTTGTTCTGTGCCTGATACTGGTTGGCTTGCGGCGTAGGACCAAACTGAAACCCTGAACTGACGAAGGTAAATTTGTAAATGTTGTCCGTGAGATTGTTGGTGGGGCGGGTGATACCAGCCTGGCTCGCGGTGACGGGCGGAACGTTAATGTCGCTGTTATTGATGCGAATAAAGCCAAGGCGGAAGTCATTCACCAGCGTGGGGGAGAAAATGTGAGTCTCGGTAAGGGAGAAGACCCGATCTTTTACCGGAAGTTGGTAAGGGAAGTTGAGATCTCCGCTGCTGATGCTACCGCCCAGAGAGGCTTGCAGGCCGCCCGCGCCAAAGGGCACGTCCGATTGAAAATTTTGAAAGAAGAATTGGGCGGAGAGCTTGTCCTTGGAGTTGCGGAACTCGCGATCCCATGTCGCGGTGAATTGGTTGTCGGTGTAGCTGCCGGGCTCGCTGACTGTAAACGGGACGACGGTGCCGGCAGCGGTTCCACTGGGGGCGTTGGGCAGGGGGTAAAGATAGCCGTTACCAGCCGCACCAAACTGGTTGCTTTGAAACGCGATCAGCGATGCCGCGACCGGATCAAAGCTGGAGATGCCAAAAGCAGACGCCAGAGCGGCCTGACCGGAGGGTCCACGATCCGCCGCGGGAATATACGGGATGAGCGTGCTGATGATCGTTCCCGGGGAATCGCCGCTGCGCTGGCGTGTTCCCGAATAGTTGACGAAGAAGAAACCGAGCTTGCCGCCGGTGCCGATCGGGCCGCCCACATCCCCACCGAAAATGTTTTGCTGGACCACGGGCCTTGGCTCGCCCGCTCCATTGAGAAAGTAGTCGTTAGCGTCCAGTACGGTGTTGCGGAAGAATTCGTACGCCTCGCCGTGGAACGCGTTGGTGCCTGTCTTCAGAATGGCGTTGATGTTGCCGCCTCCATTGCGGCCCTGGGTGGCGTCGTAAAGCGAGGTTTGCACCTTGAATTCCTGAATCACCGCAGGATTAGGCAGCGGGGTCGTAGTCAGCTCGGCGACGTTGTAGTCCGTCGCGCTGATGCCTTCAATCTGATAGTTATTGTTGTCTTCGCGCTGGCCGTTCACTTCAATCCGCACATTGCCGCGTCCCAACTGCGAGGCGGCATTCAACTCGCCTTGCGCGCCGCTCGATAGCGTGAGCAACTGCTGAAAGTTTTGCGTGGCGAGCGGCAGGTTCTTGATGGTTCCCGATTCAATGGCCTGCCCCGTCGTGGCATCGGTAGTGTCTACCTCCTGCACTTCGGCTTGCACTTCCACCTGCTGTTGCACGGCCTGGGTCTTGAGCTTGGCGATCAGGCGCGTGGTCTCGGTCACGCGCACGACGATGTCGCGGAATGTGGATTCGGCGAACCCGGCTCCATGGACGCTTACCGTATACTCGCCCGCCGGCAGCAACGGAGCGGTGAAAGAACCGTCGGGGCCTGAAATGACGCTGCGTTCCAGCACACCGGTTTCCTGGTTCGTGATGCGCACTTCGGCGTTGGCCACGACCGCGCCGCTAGGATCCTGAATCGTGCCTGTGATCGCGCCCGTCGCGCCGCCTTGAGCGAAGGCTTGGGCAACAAATGCAGTTGCGAGAAAACTAATCCAGATGAACCTACCTTGTAGCTTCGGCATCGCCTCTCCCTAAGTTCGGAATGGAATTTTGTTTATTGCTGGAACGGGGGTTTGACGAGTGAACAAGCGGATCGACAACAGAAGAATGCGTGCAGCCAGTCTTGTGTGCTCACACGCAGGAGTGGGCTGCGGAGGTACAAAGGTGATCGCTTGAGTTCAGCTATCGCCATTGGATACACGTTTCCCCGCAGAGTGCCTGGACTCTGGGGATTGCGGAAGCATACTCAAAGTGGCGGGCCGTTGGCAATACAAATCCTGCTGCCAGAACTTTTCGGTTAGAGAATGCAGTGACCAGTCCACGTTCAGTCCAGTTCTGGGATCCGGCGCTGGAAGAGGGTTCAATTCTCAGAATTGGGCTGACGGGTCCTGGGAAACCATCCTGGTTCGCGCAAGTTTTCATCGTGGAAGCCGCGGAGTCGGGCGGCCATCACTCCGCTTCGGCTGAGATATCCGATGGTTTTGCGATGGTCGGCGCGATCGACCACGGGCAGGCGTCCGATGTCATACCGCAGCATCTTCGAAGCGGCTTCGGAGACAAGTTCGTCGGGATAGGTAACGATCAGGTGGCTGCTGCCAACTTCCAGAACGCTCATCTCTCCTGAGGGGTCTTGGGCGAGGGCGCGAAGCAAGTCGCCCCGCGTGATGATGCCGGAAAGCTTTCCGGTTTCATCGAGGATCAGAAGAGCCTCGTGCCGAGCGACAACCGGGTCGTGTCGCGCAATGCGCTCCGCTAACGTGCCAACCTTTGTGTCAGCCGGTATGGCGGGTAAATCCCGATCCATGGTTTCTTCAACCTTGGTCTGAGCGAGAACGTCGGCTTCGTAATCCTGATGAACGTGTAACCCCCGGCGCGCCAGTTTTTCCGTCATGATCGAACTGTTAGGCATAAAGAGCATGGCGATGCCGTCGGCGATGACGCTGACCAACATGAGCGGCAAGACTGAGTTGTAGTCGCGGGTGATCTCAAAAGCAAAGATAATGAACGTAAACGTGGCACGCGAGGCCGCGCCGAAAACCGCGCCCATGGCTACCAGCGCGAAAGCGCCGGGAGAAAGGTGCGCGCCGGGAAGGAAGTGATTCGCGATCATGGCGAAGAGGCCGCCCATGGCCGCGCTCCACATGAAGCAGGGCGCCAGCAGCCCACCCGAGGTGCCGGAGCCGAGCGAGACAGCCAGGGCAACGGCCTTGGCCAGCATGACGATCAGCAGAAGTTTCCAGGCGAGCGCGGCATTGAGAATGTCGCCGATGGTATCGTAGCCGACGCCGAGCACGCGGGGCACGAAGAACCCGATGATGCCTAGTCCGAGAGCGCCCACCGCCGGCCACCACATTTCGTCGAACGGGAGTCTGTCGAATTGATCTTCTACCCAGTACAGCAGCTTGCTGAAGCCCACGGCGGCCAGGCCGCAGATCAGGCCTAACACAAGATACAACGGCAGAGCCCGGGGGATGGCGAAGTCCATCGGGTTGACCTGAAACATCGGCCCCAAACCCAGAAGCTGCATGTGGACTGCGGTCGCCAGTGTGCTCGCGATCACAAGCGGGATGAACGAGCGCGACTTGAACTCGAAGAGCAACAACTCGATGGCAAGAATTACGCCGGCGATGGGAGTGTTGAAGGTGGCAGACATGCCGGCGGCCGCACCGCAGGCGAGCAGTACCTTGCGCTCGACCGCAGTCGTATGAAAGGTCTGACCGACGAGCGACCCGATCGCTCCGCCGGTTTGAATGATTGGGCCTTCCGCACCGAAGGGACCGCCCGTACCGATCGCGATTGCCGCCGAGATGGGCTTCAGGATGGCCACACGCGGGGCGATACGGCTGCGGTTGAACAAGACCGCTTCCATGGCTTCTGGAATGCCGTGGCCCTTAATTTTCGATGTTCCGTACTTGGCCATAACACCCACGATGAGTCCGCCAATGACCGGGGTCACGATTACCATCCAGCCGAGATGGTTGTGTTGCGCGCTCGTGAAGGCGCTGGACCAGCGATGGTAGAAGAAGAGATTGGTGAACAGGCCGATTAACTTGTAGAGAGCGAAGGCGACTATGCCTGCCACAACACCGATCGCGGCGGAAAGAAGTGAGATCAGCAGCATGCGGAACGGCGCGGGCGGAGGTGCGTCCGCTATCGTGCTCTCTAAGTTTGGGGTGGGGGCGGGCACGGAGCCGGCTGGAACGGATGTTTTCTTGGCAGTTCGTTTGCCGGTGGTACTCATGGATGCTTGGTTGTCTTTCCTTTTTCATGAGGGACGGCAGAATGCTGGGGAGGCGCATCGTTGCCCTCCCGCATAATGCGCCGAAGAGCGGCTACCAGTTCGGGTCCGGCACTGCGAAGTTCCTCATGATGATGAAGCGCAAGCTCGGCGAGCACCTTCTCTCCTTTGGGAGTAAGCATGAGGAGCACTTCGCGGCGGTCGTCGTGCGCCCGCGTGCGGTGCACAAATCCTCCCGCTTCCAGGCGGTTCACCAGCTCTACGGCGCTGTGGTGGCGGATCTCCATGCGATTGGCCAACTCGCGGATTCGCGGACGCACGCTGGCGGGCATGCCCTTAATCGCCAGCATCAGTTGGTACTGGCCCCGCTCCAATCCTGCCTGCTTTACCGCTTGTTCGCTGAAGTGGAGAAACCGGCGGATCTGGTACCGGAACTCTGCCAGCGCCTGGTAATCCGACAAGGTGAGCCTTTTCATGCCGCTGATTGTATCGTGCCGCGATCCACTTCCTTTAATAGAATATCGTAAGGCGATATAATACTCAAAAGGCAAAACTTCGACCATTCCTGCGCACGCTGGCCTCTTTTTCGTACTCCAGTTAGAATCCTCTGTCCCACTTGCATCAGCATCGACAGGAGGCGAATTCGCCTTGATCCCGCGCTACACCCGCCCAGAAATGGGTCGAATCTGGAGTGATGAGAATCGCTTCCGCACCTGGCTGGCTGTGGAAGTCGCTGCCACCGAGACTCTGGCCGAGGCAGGCATGGTTCCCAAGCCGGCGGCCAAGTCCATTCGCGAACGTGCCGATTTCAGTGTGGAACGCATTCACGAGATCGAAGCCGAAGTGCGCCATGACGTGATTGCCTTCACTACCGCCGTGGCCGAGATCGTCGGCCCCGATGCACGATGGTTTCATTATGGCCTCACTTCCAATGACGTGGTCGATACCGCGCAGGCTTTGCTGATCAAGCAGGCCTCGTCGCTCATCGCACAGGATCTTGCACGCCTGGCCGAAGTGCTCGAACGCCGCGCCTGGGAATTCAAAGACACGCCGATGGTGGGGCGCACGCACGGCATTCACGCTGAGCCGATCACTTTCGGGTTCAAACTGGCAAACTGGTATTCGGAAACACAACGAAACATTGCCCGGTTCAAGGCGGCAGCCGAGGATCTGCGAGTCGGAAAGTTTTCAGGAGCGGTCGGGATCTTCGCTCATCTCACGCCAGAAATCGAAGAGCAGATTTGCGCGCGCCTGGGTCTTAAGGCGGCGGCTGTGTCCTCGCAGGTGATCCAGCGCGACCGTCACGCACATTATCTTTCGACGCTAGCCGTGATCGCGTCCACGTTGGACAAGATTGCCACCGAGATCAGGCACCTGCAGCGCACGGAGGTTCGTGAGGCTGAGGAATTTTTCACCGAAAAGCAAAAAGGATCTTCCGCAATGCCACACAAGCGTAATCCCGTGACCAGTGAGCAGATCAGCGGTCTGGCGCGAGTGGTGCGCGGCAATGCGCAGGCCGGGTTTGAAAATGTTGCTTTATGGCACGAGCGCGACATCTCGCACTCTTCAACCGAGCGCGTCATTCTGCCCGATTCCACCACGTTAGTCGATTATTTGTTGAGCAAGACAGCCAATCTAATCGAAACCATGTTTGTGTATCCCAAACGGATGATGGCAAACCTGGAGAGCACACACGGGCTGATCTTCAGCGGTCAGCTCCTGCTCGATCTGGTGGAGCATGGAGTTTCCCGCGAGGACGCCTACCGCCTGGTGCAAGCGCACGCGATGCGCGCGTGGAAAGAAGGTCTGGACTTCCACCAATTGGTCCTTGCCGATAAGGAAATCACGGAAAAAGTTCCACGGAAACAAATCGAGTACGCGTTCGATTTGCCGCGTCAGTTGAAGAGTGTGGATAAGATCTTCGCGCGCGTCTTTCCGAACCCGGCTGCGAGCCGCACGAAATCTACTAGTCATCCGCGGTCCACGCGCACGCGGAACCGTCGCTAACCGCGGTTCACACTTTATTAAACCCGGCTGACCTGACAAAGTTGCGGTCGTCCTTCCCTCGCTGTGCCGTTTCCCGCCCATGCATCTTCTCCCTACATCCGGGCATCGAAGGAATTAACCAATTGGTTAGTTCGTAAAGTTTCGTCAAAACTGGGTCGGAGGTGACCTATGACAATGGTTACAACGAAGAAGGCAGGCTTGCTGAACATTGTGGGTGCGCTGCTGGCAGTGGGATTATGGAGTGCGACGCTGGTCGCTCAGACTGCAGATGCAACCCGCTACGACAATCAGATTCAAACCGCACTAACGATGAAGCTGGGCAAGAAAGATCAGTTCCGCGACGTTCGATCTAGCGTGCAAGACCGCATCGTAACCCTGACGGGTACGGTCGATCTCTACCAGCGCAAACTGGACGCGGCCAAGCTGGCTCGAAAAACTGCGAGTGTGCAGGCCGTGCATAACTTGATCACTGTGGCCGGGCCAAATGTGCCCGATGCCCAACTGGAGCAGAAGCTGGCCAAGAAGTTGCGTTACGTGCGTTCTGGTTACGACATCACGTTTGACTACTTCGCGCTCAACGTGAAGGACGGGGTCGTCATGGTCGAGGGGCAGGATCGAACTGGAGTCGGCCGCGATGAAGCTCTTGCCGATATTTCGAATATGCCTGGAGTGAAAGACGTAATCGCGAATATCTCATTGGAACCGGTTTCGCCGATGGACGATGGTCTGCGATTGCGTGCGGCGCGCGTCATCTACCGCGATTCCGTGCTGAGCAAGTACGCCATGGACCCGGCACGGCCGATTCGGATCATCGTGGACAACGGCCACGTTACGCTTTACGGCTCCGTGGATAGCACCATGGATAAAACCGTAGCCGGAATTCGAGCCAACCAGCTCTTCGGCGCCTTCAGCGTGGTGAACAAACTGGTCATAGAAAAGGATTCGGGCCAGTCTGGACTTTGATTCTGAGAAGGAGAGGAGGCGCGGTGCAATCCGCGGCCTTTTTTTATTTACAATCGATTGATCAACGACGCCACGTATCCCGCGCCGAATCCATTATCGATATTCACCACGCTCACATTTGAGGCGCAGGAATTCAGCATGCCGAGCAGCGCGGTCAGTCCTTTGAACGATGAGCCATAGCCCACGCTGGTGGGCACCGCGATTACAGGAACGCCAACAAGTCCTCCGACCACGCTGGGCAGTGCGCCTTCCATGCCGGCGCAGACAATCACGACGCGAGCCTTCGTGAGCGCTTCCCGATTGGCTAGGAGACGATGAATCCCCGCGACGCCCACGTCATAGAAATGCTCCACAGTATTGCCCATGAGTTCGGCAGTCACGACAGCCTCTTCGGCCACAGGGATGTCGCTGGTTCCCGCCGATACTACAGCGATCGTCCCCTTACCGTAGGTGTGCGGATCACGTTGCAGCACAATCGCACGCGCGAGTTCGCGATATTCTGCCGCGCGGACTTTTTTCTTCACTGCAGCAAACTGTTTCTTATCGGCGCGCGTCGCGAGGATGTTGCCACCGTGCTTGGCCAATCGCGCAAAAATCTGCGCCGTATGCGACGGAGTCTTCCCCTCCCCAAGAATCACTTCGGGCATGCCTGCGCGCAGACTGCGATGATGGTCCACCTTGGCAAAACCAAGATCTTCAAAGGGCAAATGGCGCAGGCGCTCCACGGCACCGTCAGGCGAGATTTTGCCTTGGCGCACTTGCTCGAACAATTTGCGGATGGACTCGGCGTTCACGGTAGCACTGAGCAGTTGGTCACGCGAGGTCTAGCTTAGCATCTGAGGACGGCCCTGAGTTCGAGGCGTGCGCGTCGCGGGAGGCGGAACGAACTCTTGCGATCACAGCGGTGTAGATTTTGCGGGCGACACCGGGTTCGTTAAGATGGGCTAGAAACAAACGGCGCAATCCGCCAGGCGTCACTCGTCCCGCCAGATAGGCAGCGTAGAGCATACTTCCTAGGCGGTATCCCCAATCTTTCGCGATCGCTTCCAACTTCTCGTTATCGGCGCGGATGGCGGCCAAGGCGGCCTTTTCGCACGCAGCACGCGACAACGTGAAGGAGTTGTCCGTCTCGGGCGCCGGCCTTGCGGGATAAAGCACTCGCGAACCGAAGTAAGCCACGGCGTTTTCAATCACACGCGTATAAAACGCATCCATCGCCGCGGCCGCGTTAGTAGTTCCAAGTAAACCGTTACCGTCCGCGCCATTTACGTCAAGGCCGTGTCCATTAAGGTGCTGAGGCAAACCGCGGCAGGCGTGATGCAGAAAACGAGCGGCATCCTCGGCCGCGTGCATCAGCTGAAATTCGCGGACGTAGAACGCATTCACCTCGGGGAAATAAGCACTGCCGCGTTCTTCCACACTGGCGAGCATGCTTGCCATTTGCTGATCCGGGATGGCTTTGCGCGAGATCAGACGGCGCAGCGCCGCATCCGAAGCGTTACCGTGAACCTCAGGCAGCATGTCGACCAGAAACTTCGGTTGCGTGCCATTGTGCGGCGAATAGCGGTTGATCTCAAGAAAGCTGGCCAGGCTGTCAATCAAGTTGTAGATGGTAGGCGCGAAGTCAGGGCCGGTATCGCAGCGGCTCCACTGGTCAAGAAACAGGCGGTAGCTTTCATACTTCTCCAGAGGCGTGGCGTTGAAGACGCAGAGGACGTCGTTGTTGACGCGCACTGCCTCGACCTTGTCGACGGGTTCGCCCGCCGCCCGCCAATATAACGCATCCACGTTTTGCAGGACGGTAAGAATTTTGGCCTCGGGAAGTTCCTTGTGCAGCACGCGAGGCAGATGTCCCGGAGCCAGGTGCGACTCGCCGAACAGCACAAAGATGACCGCATCGGGATGTCGCTGGCGAATCTCGGAAATCTTGGCCGCGGCATGACGATCGCGGGCGCCGATTTTCCGCAAATTTTCGCGGGGCATGCAATCCAGACCGTAGATGGCCTCGCCATGGTCACGCGCGGCAACCAGCAATTCGTGAAACGGAGGCCAATCGTATCCCCAGTCAAGATCGAAGCGGATGCGCTGCCGTAATTCGTTCTCATCAATTTCACGGCGCCACCATTCTTCGAGAATGTGCTGGTCGCGGGCAAAAATGGTTTCGACACCAAGCACCAAGCGACGGTCTCCAGCCAGGGCGCGCTGCTCGATCAGTGATGCGGCGTAGCGCTGCGCGGCGGGCAGAGCATGGTAGTCGCCGATCAAGACGACGTCGGCTGCCTGCAGAGCATTCTGAATCTGTTGACGATCAAGAAGAGAATCGTAGTTGCCGAAGGCTTGCGAAAACTCGCGAAGATATTTGCGGCGGCCATGCGAATCCTGCGCGCGAATTTCACGCTCCACTCCCTCCAGCGCATGCAGTTCTGCCGCGCTGCGGCGAGATCGTAAATTGGCCGTAGATGCCATAAAGTCAGCTTCTAGCTCCCAGCTCTTGCCTTGACTCCGGTTCGGCGACTCCCTATGCTGCAAAGTCGGGGCTGTGCTCATTTCGCCTCGCGGGAGAATCCTTGCCGAATCACCCTCCGCAGAATCTGACCATTGCGACCACTGGCGCCAGTGGCTCTGTGTTTCTTCGGCAATTGCTGATCGCCGTCGAGCGCGATGCGCGCGTTCAGACCGTGAACTTCATCGCATCGGACTCCGCTCTGCGCGTCCTGGCCGAAGAACTCGGCATTCAAGGCCGGGCGAATCTTCTCCGCCAAATCCTTTCCAACCAAAACAGCTCGCCGAAGAACTCGACGAAAACTTCAGCCGGCCGTGCGCACATCGCGTCCAAAATCAAAGAACACAAAATCGAAGAACCGAAAATCAAAGAACAAACGAACGCTGATATCGGAGCCAACGTGGCTAGCGGTTCCTATCCCGCCGACGCCATGGTCGTCCTCCCCTGCAGCATGGGCACTTTGGCCCGCATCGCTAACGGCGTTGCGTCGCATCTGATCGAGCGCGCGGCTGACGTCTGCCTGAAAGAGAAGCGTCCGTTAGTACTCTGCGTGCGCGAAACGCCTCTCAACAAAATCCACATCCGCAACATGTACCGGGCCGCCGATGCCGGGGCGACCATCTTTCCACTCATTCCAGCGTTCTATTACCGGCCCACGAGCTTAGAGGACATGGCTCGCGAGTTCGCTTATCGCGTCCTCGGCCATCTGGGCCTTCCTCAGCGCGATGCCTTCCGCTGGAAAGGCTGATTTATCAGCGGCTTACCGGCCTAGAGATAGAAACTCCTCCTCCTAGGGGAAGATCGGCTTAGGGGTCGGAGATCTTAAGTGTAGAGAGACTTAGGTTCAGGTCCCAGATGCCTGGCGGTCATGTACGAAGGGGGGACCTTTGCCGAAATCGTCGTCACCTAAACATCCCGGATTTCCAGAGCGACGATCTCGATTCCGTAGCGTAGAATTCGTCAAATTCCCTCACAGGTTGACTCATGCCTTTGACCATTGAACCAGGTGATCAAATCACAACCAGATTCTCAGCGCGGTCTCTTCAGCAGCGACGACTTTTCCTGTTATCGGCCTGTGGAGTATTCCTGCTCATGGCCGCGACTGCGACTTGTGCGGCGGATGATCACAATCCTTATGCTGCCGATCCCAAAGCGGGGAAGGCGGGCGAGTATGAATTCCGAATCAACTGCGCGCTCTGCCATGGGCTCGGCGCGCACGGTGGCGGGCGCGGTCCCGACTTGACACAAGCTCAGAAAAAGCACGCGCACTCGGATGCGGAGTTGTTTCAGGTGATCAGCAACGGCATTCCGGGCACCGTCATGCCCGCGAACGGCACCAACGGCCAGGGCGTTGGCATGACCGACGAAGAGATCTGGCAGATCATCACTTATATCCGCAGCGTCGAGGTGAAGGCCCCTGCCAAGCCCGCCGGTAGTGCAGCGCATGGCAAGGAGCTTTTCTATGGCGACGCGAACTGCTCGCTCTGCCACATGGTCGAGGGCCGGGGTGGGCGCCTGGGACCGGAACTCACCGGCGTGGGAGGATCGCGGACCCGAGAAGCCATCATCGATTCGGTGCGCAATCCCAGCCGGCGGCTGGCCTGGGGATTGACCGAGGCGACGAAAGAGTTTCCCCAGGAATACGAGACAGTTGCCGTGGTGACCGCCGACGGAAAGGAAATTAAGGGCGTGGCTCTGAACGAAGACAACTTCAGCGTGCAGATGATGGACGCGAGCGAACAGATTTTTCTGCTGGAAAAAGATGAGTTACGGTCGTTTAAGAAAACCCGGGAGTCGATGATGCCGACGTACAATGCAGACCTTTTGAGCGACAAAGATCTTGAAGACGTCGTGGCCTACCTAGTCAGCGTGGCGGCGAAATGAGGGCTCGGAGAAGCTTCGCCGCTTTGTTCTCATTTTTGTTTGCTTGCAGCCTCTTGACCTCGCCGGTTCGTGCCCAGGTCACTTTCGAACGGCTGCTGAATTCGACGAAGGAGCCGCAAAACTGGCTGACATATTCCGGCGACTATTCTGGCCGGCGTTTCAGCCCCTTGGAGCAGATCAACACCACGAACGCGCGAAGCCTGGTGGCGAAGTGGGTGTATCAAACGGGAGCCACGGGCAAGCTCGAGACAACGCCGCTGGTGGTCGACGGCATCCTTTACGCCACGGCGCAGGATGACCGCGCGTTTGCTCTGGATGCGCGCACCGGGCGGCCCATCTGGCTGTACCAGCATCAACTGCCTGGCGATATCCGTCCGTGCTGCGGCCGGGTGAACCGCGGCCTCGCCATTCTGGGCGACAAAGCTTTCCTGGGGACACTCGACTCGCATGTGATTGCACTGGACACCAAAACCGGCAACGTGATCTGGGATGTTGTGGCCGCGGACTATCAGAAGGGATACAGCTTCACCGTCGCGCCGCTGGCCGTGAAGAACCTTGTTGTGATTGGGGTTTCCGGCGGCGAGTATGGCGTGCGAGGGTTCATCGATGCTTACGATGCCGCGACGGGCGCACGCAAGTGGCGCTTTTACACCGTGCCGGGGCCAGGCGAGCCCGGACATGAAACCTGGGAGGGTGATTCCTGGAAGATCGGCGGTGCTCCGGCGTGGAACACGGGAACCTACGACGCAGTGACCAACCAGATTTTCTGGCCCACGGGAAATCCTTCGCCCTCGAATCGCGGGGAGGGACGCGCCGGGGACAATCTCTACAGCAATACGCTGCTGGCGCTGAATGCGGACACGGGAAAGATGAACTGGTATTTCCAATTCACCAAGCACGACGAGCACGACTGGGATGCGACCCAAGTCCCGGTGATGATCGATTCCGGCGGCAAGCATCTGATTGCGCAGGCCAATCGTAACGGATTCTTCTACGTGATCGATCGCGCCAGCGGCAAACTGATTTCGGCGAAGGCCTACGGCAAGACCACGTGGAGCGACAGCAGGGACGCAGACGGGCGTCCTGTGGCGAACAAGGAAGCTTCGCCTACGCTCGAGGGGCACACGGTCTGTCCGGGAGCGCTGGGGACGACCAACTTCATGGCACCAGCGTTCAATCCGCAAAGCGCATTGTTCTACGTGACTGCTCGCGATCAGTGCGATATTTTCAGCACCGCGCCGCAGCCCTATGAAGCCGGTCATGCCTATTATGGCAGCGCTTATTTTCCGTCGGAAGAAGCGGAGCCGTATCGCGGATTTCTGAAGGCGATCGATCCCGCCACGGGAGAGATCAAATGGAAGTTCGAGCACACTTCACCAACATGGTCGGGAGTGCTGTCAACCGCTGGAGGCCTGGTTTTCACAGGTGACGCCGAAGGAAACTTCATCGCTCTCGATGCGGTCACGGGCAAGGCACTCTGGCATTTCCAGATGGGCGGCGCAGTCTACGCTGCGCCCATGGCCTTCGCCGTGGACGGGAAACAATACGTCGCGATCGCGGCGGGCAGCGCAGTGTATGCGTTCGGGCCGCCATAGGGCGTCAGAACCGTAGAGCGACTCCGGCGGAGAATCGCAGGTTTCTTTCGTGAGTCGCGAGGCCATAGAACAGCCCGGTACCAAAGGCGCTTCCATAGAACTTATTCAGATTGTGAGTGGTCTCGAGGTCGTCCAACTGTGCCAGCCGAAGAGCAAAATGCCGGGATACTCTGTAGTCGAGGCCGCCTCCCAGCGCCACTGCAAAATCGGTGTAATTTGTGGCGGAGGAGGACACCGGCGACGTCCCGCCGGAGATTGTGCTCGCACTCAGGCTGGCTCGATCCAAACCGAACAGAGCGTGTACGAAGAGCGTCATTCTTGATTTGGTCCTGTACGAAAGCACTGGTCCAACCAGGAATGAATACCCGGTGCCATTGGGGAGTCCGGAGAGTTTGACACCACTCGATGCTGTGATGGGCGTGCCGTAGCGGCCGCCAAAGTCGGCGACGATTCCTACCCAACGATTGGCATTGTACTGTGCCTCGGCATTCCAACCATTGAAGGTGGATGCTGTGGAGAACGGGCCGTTACGCTGGCGCAGATTCACGTCCATGATCGTGCCCGTCAGTCCGCCATTATCCACATTCACCAAGGAATATCCCCCAAATACCTGCACCTTGGGCGTGGAGTCTTGAGCAAAGGCAAACGAACCAATCAGTGTGGTCAGAGCAATCGTTGCGACAGCCAAGCGAATCATTTCGTTGTTTCATCCTTTCAACAACTGCGCACTTGGGAGGTTCACATCCCAAGAGTTGGAGTAGAGTCCTGCGGATGGCTTCACACCGTGTCGTTGCCGAAACCAAATAAGAACGCGGACGCACGCGAGCGGGTTGCAAGTGGACACGTAAATGTAGGTAAAGGCTTGTAAGTTCTTAATTATAACGTGGGAGCAGCTGCTGGATGGTCGTTCAGGGTCGACGGTCTGGTCGAGATTGATCCAGAGCTGCGGACAAGGAGTTTGACCGTGAGCGCGAGCCGCAGCAACAGCCGACCACGTTGCAATATTCCGGCCCTGCGGAACAAATCCCGCCTAACAAACCTACGGTAATCGGATTCCGCGAGATTCCGAAGAGACAACTACACCAAAAAGATACAAAGCTTTGACTGCCCTGTGACAAGGGCTCAACTGGCTGCGCGCTACTCTCCGTTTACACCGTGACCGGATGCAAGCAGTGGATGCGGTGAAAAGAGAGGAACTATGAAGCAACTCACGGAAGTTCTGGAACGCGCCGCGAACCGGCGCTCATTCCTCAAGAACAGCATGGTCGCGGGAGCTGTGGCGACCGTAGGAGCTGGCATCCTGGGCAGCGGGCTACCCGCGTTCGCCGGCGAAACCAGCAATTCAAGCATTACCAAAGGAGATATTGCGATCCTTCGATTCCTCGCGGCAGCCGAACTCATTGAGGCCGATCTCTGGCAGCAATACGCTGAGCTGGGTGGTCTCACCCCTGGCCAACTCCCCGTGGAGACGGCCCCGTTCACGCCGATGAACAGTTACCAGGCTGCTTTCATGAACCTCGATTCCGATGGTCCGCAATACATCTCCAGCAACACCCTTGATGAGCAGAGTCACGCCGAGTTTCTGAATGCTTATCTGATCTCGATAGGCGCCGAGCCCGTGGATCTGGATGCCTTCCGGACTTTGCCAAGCAGCCAGGCGACCGGAGCTCAGCAAATCGGACGGCTTACCAACCTTACGCAGCTCAGTGTGGATACCAGCTGGTATGTTCGGTATCGCAGCAGCACCAACCCTGATTTTGGCGCCAGTTTCGCGCAAGCGCTGCCCGCGCTGTCGGCGGGGCAGCTCACGGCAATCCCCAGAACCGATGACGATTTCGGCCCTGCAAACCACGTCCAGGCAATCGCTAACACTGCGGCATTCCACTTTGGTTTTATCGAGCAAGGCGGTTCGAGCTTGTACGCTGCGCTCAGTCAAAAGGTATCGAACGCGGAAGTCTTGAAGATCACGCTCAGCATTGGGGGCGACGAGATTGCTCACTTCCTGGAGTGGGTGGATTTTTCAGGGAATAGCGTGCAGCCGCCGATTGCTCCCTTGACAGATCCGACCAATGGGTTGACCTTCCCTAATTTTGATGTCACGATAAACCCTCTGCTTCAGACCAACCTGATCTTCCCGGTGCCGTGCGAGTTTATCAGTCCAAAATTGCCCCACTGTGCTGTGATTCGCCCTACTGCTACGGCGGGGATTGCTGCGGGAGCGGTCAAGGCTCTCACGGCGGATGGACTCTTCATCGGACAGCCGCCGGAGTTCTTCTCTACGTTGAAAGCTCTGGCCGCCGCAGCCGATGCGGCGAAACGCGGGTTCTAGGAGTTGGCGCAATCGCGTGGGAGCCTTCGGGGGAGGGTCCTTCACGCGGCTCGCTGCGGCGGGCGCTGTTGACTAATCGATCGGTCGCAGCGCCCATTCTTGCTGAAAGTTCATTACATTGTTCATTTTGACTGGAGGAACACCGATGTTTGAAGGCTTATTTCAACCCATGCACTTACTGGTTATCACAGGAATTGTTTTGCTGATCTTTGGTCCCAAGAAGCTGCCCGAGCTTGGAAAAGGACTGGGCGAGGGCCTGCGCGGTTTCAAGTCCGCGATGCAGGGAAAGGAGGATTCGACGGCATTGGCACCTGCGCCGAAAACGCCGGAGGAAAAAGCATGAGCCTGTCGGAAATGTTCTTCCTCGGGTTGTTGGGTTTGGTGATTCTTGGACCCAAGAAGCTTGCTGAGTTTGGCCAACAGTCCGGGAAGATGCTTGCCCGATTGAAGAAAGTTAGCAGTGAATTCCAATCGCAACTGGCAACAGAAATCTCTGCAACGGCAAGTGATCTGCCAATGCAGCCAGCGCCGGTTGAGTCCAGTCTGGTTGAAACCGGCCCGGCGCACACTGGCTTGGTGCTGACTAATGCGGACGAATAGACCCGCTGTTAAGAATCGACGACTTATCCCCAATAAAAAACCCCACCCCCCGCAAACCTGCGTAAGATGGGGTCTCGCGTCGCGAGGCGAAATCGCGCCGATTACCCGGTTGTCAAGGTGCGTAGATGAAGATGGTCGACTTCCATCTTTGGTGCCAGAATGGGGCCGAATCCTTAACCAAAAAAAGTGTGGAATCAGGTTCCGGAGCGACAAAGGAAGGTTTCGCTCGGTCTGTTGCGGGTGCGTAATCGGGTCTGGTAACCATTGTGTAACCACAAAAATAATGCGCAACCTATTGACAACACAGAAATTATTCCTCTAATCTGCGGTTACACCGGGAAGGAGGTGGTCGAATGACAAGTTCTGATTGTAGTGGCACGTGTGGGAGTCTAAGACCAGGTGAGGTGGCTGAGACTTAGAGCTGGTTGCTCTAAGCGGGGCTCCAGGCGCTGAATAAATGACGCCAGGAGCTACAGCCCGCACACTAGCCGGTGAGTACGGATGAGCGCCCCGCGTTGGTCGCGCGAGGTTTCATCCCTGGGACCTTGGCCTTCGGGCTTTTCGTCCCCGACCCGAGAGTTGCCGTGAGAGGCCACGTAGAGTGACCACCTCTTGGTCAATCCCAAACAGTCCACCGGGAACCCTCTGTGAGTCAGTGACTTGCAGAGGGTTTTCTCTTTTGTTATCTGCTGGTTCCCGAGTTTAGGTTTTACGACCATTCGACTTTAATAGATTCCTTCCTGAATTTCGCTGGGTCATTTTTTGGGTAAATTGTGACCAAATCTGTGATCAAAGCTGTGACCAGTCGTGCGAGCGCCGGACGTTAAGGGGGCCTCGAATAGCACCTCATTAGCGTGGGGCCCGGCCGGTGGTCGGGGCAAAGCGGAAAGGAACTTGTTTTGGCCGAGCCATTTCTGCATCCTGAGACGGAGCGACGGGCAACGGAAGTAAGCCGTTTTGGCAGTGGTGTGTGGTTAGAACGCCGATCATTAGCGTGGCTCCAAGTTCCGTGCGCAGAGCAGTGGTTAACAGTTGGCGCAAGCCAACTGATTCCGTTTGGAAGAGTACCTTCGATTGCGCAGCTTGGCCGTTGCTTGCAGCTCAGAAAGCGAGCAACCAGTGAAAAACCCACAGAGCGATAATCTGCAAGCTCCGGACGCCAAGCCCAAGCGGCGGAGACGAAACAAGGGGATGTGTTTGGAAGACCGGCCGGTATTAGAGGCCAATGCAGCCGGTATCGACGTTGGCGCACGCGAAATGTTTGTGGCCGTACCTCCAGGGCGGGACGAGAATCCCGTGCGGGTGTTCGCCACCTTTACCGAAGATCTGGAGCGCTTAACCGATTGGCTGGAGCAGTGCGGAGTAACCACGGTGGCGCTGGAATCCACCGGGGTGTATTGGATTCCACTGTTCGAGATTCTCGAACAACGAGGCATACGCCCCTGTTTGGTGAATGCCCGCCACATGAAGAACGTACCCGGACGGCGTACCGACTGGCACGAGTGCCAATGGTTACAGTTCCTGCACTCTGTGGGATTACTGCGAGCAGCCTTTCGGCCTGGGCAGGACGTCTGCGCCGTGCGGACCGTGCTGCGGCACCGTAACGAATTGGTCTCGGCGGCCAGTCAACACGTGCAGCACATGCACAAGGCGCTGACGCAAATGAACCTGCAAATCCACCATGTCATCAGTGACATTACCGGCTTGACCGGCTGTGCCATTGTGGACGCCATCCTGGCTGGACAACGGGACGGCGCAGAGCTCGCCAAGCTGCGGGATCCACACATCAAAGCTGATACCGAGACCATCCGGAAATCGCTGGAAGGCAACTGGCGGCCCGAGCATCTGTTTACCCTCCGTCAATCGCGAGATCTGTATCGCATCTATCAGCAACAGATCGTGAACTGTGATCTGGAAGTCGAGAAGATGCTGCGGGAGTTCGAGCCCCGCACCGACCCCACCGAAAGACCTTTGCGGCTGACACTGGCAGCGTTCATACTCCGACCATGACACTCAAAAATGCGGCATTGCTCGCGTTGATCGGAACGATTCTGCTGACGGCTTTTCTAGTATGGACGTTCGTCCTCACCTTCCTCAACGTCCTGCGGGACTTGGTTCCAGCGGTCACGCTGTTCCAGTCATTCATCTATGCGTTTGGCTCCTTCAGCGTGGCTCTATTCTTTTACGTATTCCACAGAGCGCAGTAGTCGCGATTGTTGCCCGCCGCCCCTCAGACCAGCCAGCAATCCCGAATACCGCCTCTGCGGGCGGTCATAGCGTACCGCAATGCCCAAAGCCTTTTTTCCCCGATCAGCACGACCAGCTTCTTGCCCGCGTGATCCCCCTGTAGATCAGGTTGCGTTGGAGCAGCATGCAGTGCTGCGTGGCGAGCGTGGGTCGGGATTGACTGGCTGTGCCTACAACCTCGTCGTCGAAGGTCAGGCTATTGTTTACCCAATACCTCGCATAACCTCGCATCTGGGAGGGCCTGATACCCACCTACCGACATGCGCTTTGGGGCGCTATGGTTTGAGGCAATAAAGCGGTCTTGGGGTGATGAACGATCAAAACGGTGGTAACGCTGGGTCGTAAGGCTCCCACTTTTCGCTGGCGATGCTCTGCTTGAACTCTGACTCAGCGTCGTCTAAAGCTTCTTTGAGCGTCGGGTGTATGCGCACTTCCGCGTTTGATCTTTCCGCGATGAACTTGGGATTCGTCTGTACTACCCGTCCCTCGAAGATACGCACTTGGAACTGCTCCTGCTCGACCACTGCGATCTGGCGATAGAGGGCCTTCATTGCGAACGGCGGTATCTTGTAAAGCACGCGGTTGAGATGCAATTCTGCCCGCATGGTCGAATGTTACATCGGCAGCCGATTTAACCACAAGATAGCTTCGGCGGTAGTCGGCGGCACCGTCTTCATAGTACAGAGCACTGCTTTTCTGTTCGGGGTCGCGGATGGTCAGCAGGTTGATACATATTCTTTGATGAAACGGTGATACATGTCGGCGAGTTACTTGCCTTACTGCGTGAACACCGTTCAAAAAGTAGATGTGGCGCAGTGGGTGGATGGGAGCTACTTTCCTGTATACGAATATACGGCTGCGGCACCAGAGGAACAAACGACCGTGAGCCGCATAGTTCCTTCATATCTGCTAACAGGTTACAACGGTTGCCCCCTTGGTGACTGCTCAAAAGTGCTCAGGTTTCGGAATATATAAGACGCGTCCACACTCAGTGAGGTGCTTCAGCAGCCAAATGGCGGTACACCCGCTGCGGCTCAGAATACAACCGAGGTGTCCACCATAACCGGAAACGGAGTAAGCTGGGTTCCATGCCGATGTGGAAAAAGGTCGCGATTATCGTAGTGGCGTGGGGCGTGTCTGTCTTGGTCTACGTTGAATTTTTTTTTAAAGCCCGATGAGACATTTGAGTTTGATGAACGTGCCTGTCAGCCGGGAACCCTGAGTGATCGTGCGGAGTCTACTTGAAGCATGAAGGCATTCAGGCGCAGATGTCACTTCGGCTTGCTTATCCCCGCGGTCATTGCTGGTGCGCTGCTGGGTTTTCTGGCTGCGCACTCCATTTATGCAAATCCTGCTGGTGCTTCGGGGCGCTACACCGCGCCGCGATTGAACCAAACAGCCCTTGCCTCTGCTACCACGGACTCACTCGTGATCGAAGCGTATGTGGATTCTAGGGGAAGAGTGTGGAACTATCGCGTCATATCGAGTGCTCAGGGCTCGAAGGATTTGACGCCAGACATGAAAAACGTGCTCATCTTCACCACATTCCATCCAGCGATGTTCAGGGGTAGCCCGATTGCGGGAACGGCCGTGCTCTCTTTATTCAAGATCGACAAGTTCTAGGATTTAGCCCTCCCAATCAATCCGCAAGAGATTTGGGAGCGACTAGGAAACCCATTCTGCTGGAGTTAGGCTGCCCCGATGGGGGTCGGGTCGGATAATACGTCTCAAGCCCTGTTGCGGGGCTTTTGGGCCAGCCTAGCGACCATGTACGGGAGCCGCTGTTTTCAGCTTTGCATTTCAAAAAGCGACAGCGTGTCGCCCTCCTTGGACCCTACGACCAGAAATCCCTCAAACTTGTGGGCATCAGAATCTTCGACACTGGCGTCCCGAAAGTCGCCGTACTCAAATGTGCAATCTGACAATCGGAATCTGATCTGGTCGGACTCGCCGTCTTCCTTTCCGACGATCAGATGCGGAATAGCTCCGTCCACGATGGATAGGCGAATCGTCCCTACAACTCTGGCGACTGACACTGAGGGAGTCCCGAGAACAGCACGCACAGGCGTTCCTTCGTCTACGTACTTGCTCAGCAGGGACAGCGCATCTTCTAGCGTGACCTTCATTCACTCACCATTGAATTCATGCTTGGTGCCGCCGCACCGCTAGGTTTTCTCCAGTGTAAAGGTCGACAGAAACTTCATTCTAGAAGTTTCGCTTAAACCAGCCTTTGAGCCTGATCTCAACATCGCCATCTTTAATTGACCTTCCGATCCATCGTCACACTTTTTGTGCTCAAAGCCGGGGACACCATGTCGGCGGCTGATACAAGTGTGCTGGAACCGTCTTCGGGGTGTCTAAGCACTCGGTCCCAAAACCCACATTGCGTTGAAACTGTACCTGCGCGTGTTCACGTTCTTCTTCCTTCAACCACCGTACCATAGACAGCCTTCTGTGTTTCTCCCGGCACAATGAGAAAGCAGGAAACGGGAAGCACATCTCGCTGGAACTGAGCATGGTCTTGTCAGAGGAATTGTTGAGATGACTCCAGTAATTAGCGGTTCGCCGGGTTATCCCGGTAGAGTTCACACTGGGGTAAAAGTATGAAGCGAGTCCTAATTCTGCTCTTGGCGATAACGACCTTGGCGGCGGCGCGGGATAAGAAACCAAAGGCTCAGCCGGGACCGTATGTATTCACCAGCAAAGCTTCTGCTCAAACCCTCAAGGTGCTAATCGTCCAAGCGAATCTAGAAGAAGGGTACGCCCTCGATTCCGACAATCAGTTCCAGTTCCGCTTCTCGAAGCCAGCGCAGATGCCTCTCATAGGTGCGCTTTTCATGGCCTCAAGTGCGTGTCCGGGAATGACCACAAGAAAAGTGTGGTCATACACGTTGGTGGAACTCAATGGCATGACAAAGGTGACTGTTCAGCCCCTCTGGGAATATCCGGACGATTACTGCAAAACGCAAACTCAGGGGTTGATATGGAGCCAGCGAGAGGAGATTGCAGTATTTCAGGCAATGTTAGACAAGGCTCCCACTTCGAGTGCGCAGGTTCCAACTCCTGCTCCAGCCTCGCCAGCGGTTACTCCCACTCCTGCTCCAACTTCGGTCGCAGATCAGCAACAGGACACGAAGCGGCATACAGCTTGTCTGGCATTGGCGAAGGACAATCCGAGCATCATTTGCAAGTAAGCATGTGTCGAGGAGCGCCTCAAGTGGGCTGCGGAGATCGAGCACAGATATTCCGCATCAATGTCAAGGTGTGTTCTATAGAGCAATTTTGCTCAGTCTCCGGTTGCGCGATTTGATTACGCTATCCTTAGGGGATCAATATCATGGGGCTCTGTAAGCCCAAAGCTCCTGCAACCCCGCCGTCGACAGAGGTTCGCAAGGTGAAAAGGGGGGATAGTCATGGCGAAGGTGATCGAGTTTTACGTGCCGACGATTTTCCAGAAACCGTTGAAAGGGTCTTGGCGGCGGCAACGCGGAAAGATCATCGGGTTTTGTACGCAGGCAAGGAAATCCGCCTAAATAATGAAGTCCATGGCAGTCAAGTCGCATCGGAAACATCTTCACCACTGGTACAAGAGCTTGGCAGGCGGTTTTCGCTGCGTGTGCGAAGTGTGGCGCTGTGAGTTTGCCGAGGGAAGCAAGAATTGCGACAGTGCTGCCGAGCAAGGTCGCAGATATTGCCTAGCTCATCTGGCATCCAAGCCGCAGTGATTCCTCCCCAAAGAGAAAAGCCGCCACCGGAGTAGCGGGCTTATTCTCGCGCCGTATTTTATGCCGTTTTCTTCCCCGCTCTCACCTTCGCCCACCGTGCCGCCGCGATTCTCCTGCGGGCTGAAGCCGATATGGTGCGCTTCACGTGAGTCGAGCCCGTAGTTTTCGCTGGCTGCGATCCATTCCAAGCATTCAGCCATCGCGCCTTCTGCGCGAGGCTGATTTTCTTTCGAGCGGCAGCCGATAGGGTGCTCCGTCCGTTTGAATTTGAGCTTCCTAAAGCTGTGAGCGCGGCGGTAAACCGTTGGACTTCCTGCTGTGCTCTGCCCAGTTCTTTCTTCAATTGCCCGACCACTCCGGATATATTTCCCATTTGCTTTCCTCGACTGAGGATCATAGCAAACCTCGCGAAACGTCGGTTCCCCTGTAAACAAAACAATGTTCCCTCCACTTCAGGAACGGGAATCCGGTTTCCGGGGCGTTGGGGTTTGGGCGAAACGCCGTGTTTCGGAAGTGTCGTTGGCGAGCGCACTTTTGTCGGGCGCAGGGCACACATCGGCGTTTATCATTCCGCGCCGGCCGCATAGCTTAGGCATCGTGCCGTTCTGTGGCGTTCTGCTCACCGCCGCCGCCTATGTCTTGATGCAGGAGTTGCGCTTGCGGGCTGCCGGCACCGCTTGCGCCCGTGCGCAAGTTGGCATGTTGCGCGAACGACTGCTAAAGCTGGGCGCTCGGGTCTTGGTCTCGGTTCGACGCGTCGTTGTCCATCTGCCCGCTTCCTTCCCGTTTCTACCAGCCTTCCGTCGAGTCGCTCTGGTGCTCAGCGCGGCAACCGGCTAGCCTCTCGTAGGAATCACGAACTCAACAGAAACATCACCCGTCAGCAACGGTTGCGGCACACCCCTGTCTCTTCTTGCCTCTTCGGCACTACAACTGCACCTCCGAGCCCAGAACTCTGCAATCCCTTCTCCCGATCAACTCAATTGCAGGAATACCATCCACTTTCCAGCGCTACTTTTGGGCTACGCACAGCTTCATGCATAATGCAGGCTAGCCCATACCTGCCCACCAAGGACTATCCGCTGTTCTGTTAGCTTGACCGCCTTTTCAGTCTGAAGAGTACGTTACAAAAAGACGACCGGGCTGGTCAGAATTGTTCCCTGCTCGAACGGGAGAAGATTGCCGGAAAGAAAACTATCCGACGGGGTTACCTTGGTTGGGCAGACAATAGGAGATTGTTCACCACAATTTTATGAAGCCCAAGTTGGGTTTGGATATGCGCCCAGCCGAGACGCAGGAAGTGCAGCTAATCTGCAACTGCTGCGGGCAGCCGTACCATCCTGACAAGAGTTGGGAAGATCGCCTTAGAGCCGTGATCCTCGGGGCTGAGGATGACCTTAGGAACGTCACCGCTCGCGGTGACCGTTCCAACGCGCAAGTTCAGTCAGAGTTTTTGAAACGAACTCCTTCGGTGATGGGGATTTTTGGAGTACAAACGGACCACTGTCCCGATCAGAAACACGAGCAAACCCGCAATTAGAAACATGTCCCCAATGCTGAAACGGTACAGTGCTGCTTGGTCTGCAAGGGTTAGCCATTGTCCTTTGCCGGAAACATTCCAAACAGGAGCCGCTGGCTGAAACGTCGTGGGAATTCCAACCGATGGCATAACACCTTTATTCAACGATGTGACTAAAGCGTTGCAAGTGATTCCCAGCAAAACGAAGAGTCCGCCCGTAACCTTGGCACGGATGATGTAGCGGACTACCCACGCAAGTGTTGTGATCCAGAACAAATAGCAGAAAGCCATATTCGCGGTCGTCCGCCAGAGCGCACCGATGCAGAGGACGCAGGCGAGCTTGATATAAACCTTCACCGTTAACTCCTTGCGATCATTTAACTCGGCTCCGACCATGTGTTGTGAAACTCGAATCTGCCGCGGGATACATCACGCAAGGCTCGGCTCGTGGTGCGCCTTGCGCGTTCAAGTCGCTGGGGGAAGAAATACGACCCGTCTCACATTAGGGTAGGAATTTGCTTGAAACTCGCGTCCCGCGTCACCCTCTGCGTGACCTATTATAATTCAAAGCGGCAACACGGGCTCCCGCAGTACTCGCAGCAATTGGTCGACTTTGAAAGGCTTCCGCAGCACTGGCAGCAGCCACAGAGCGTTCGGCAGCTTCTCTCGCGCTTCCTCCGGCTCAGCGGTCATGATCGCCATCTTCTGACTTGGATTCATCTCATGGATCGCGGTCACTAACTGCACCCCATCTTTGATCTTTGTGCCGGGTATGAAGCGATAGTCGCTGAGGACCAACTTCCACGGGCCTTCGTGCTGCCAGATATAAAACGCCTCGTCTCCCCTGAACGACTGGCGTGTGTCATACCCACGCTCCTCCAGTTCCTTGACGAGCAACGACCGCAAGGCTTCATCGTCCTCCACAATCAGAATCTTCATTCGTCTTTCTAAGCCTCGGTTATCCCAACGACCATTGCACCGACCAAAGACCAGCAACGGAGACAGTCCAGTCGAGCACGGGGGGGAACCGCAGGGAAGCGCATCTTGTCTGCTTTCATGCCGCTTCTCGTGACTGGATTCTGGGGAGGCTGAAGCCGGAGGGGAAGACTCGGTGCCAGAATAGGCTAGAAATCCCACGAAAACTCGTGACTTCCGTCACCCTTCGTGGTAACGGAAATGCCCAAAGCAGTCGCTCTAATCAAAGTAGTGATGCGGGCCCCGCAAAGAACTCATTGATCTCTTCAGCCAGTTGCTTGCCGAACAGGAGCAGCGGGCACCCGTGGTTGATGCACTGCATGTTGCGCCAGACCATCTCCACAACCTGCGCCTCAGTGATCTGTTTCGGGGGAATTGAGCGACCCTTACCCTCGCTGAGGGTGAGAATTTGGTTCACCATGCGGCGCTTGCCCGAGGCGCTGAGGTCGGGGCACAGCGTATTCACGCATGTCAACGCGGCAACGACTCTAGTGTGGGCAAGGTCCCGTATGGTTTTAATCACTTTGTCGGGGAGCTTACACCTTGCCGCTAGCTACTCCTCGAAGCAGCAACCGTTCCAGTTCCTCGATCTCCGCCGATCCATCGACGAAGAAATGCCTGCCTTTCACCCATGCGGAAGGCACTCCCCTTGGTAGGTGAACGCCGAATAGTTTGGCGAATGCTTCCCTCGTGATCCTCACAGGCGATACGCTCCGTTCGCCAATAATAGGTTGATCGCCGCAATCGTCCCGAGGAAGATCGCAAGCTGCATCAAGTATCCCGCTCTCCGGAGGAACACCAAATTGCTTACCGTGATGTACCAGAGAACGGCACTGAATGGACTAAGGAACGTGAACACCATCTTCAAAAACCAGCGGTCGTCTTCTGGCAACCTGGGGATGAGAAGCAGTCCGAGCAGGAAGGGCAGCACGATCACGAAAAGCAGCGTGGTCAACGAAACTAGAAATCCTTTGGTCAGACGCGCAAGCATGTTCCCGACTCCTCCAGTGCAAGCGATTGGGCTTCCTTGTCCACAGTTGAAATATACGAAGCACCGGAATGAATTCACTACCTCTGACCAGAACATCTTTGGTAACCACGTCCGAACTTCCAGCGAAAACCGTCAGGCGGTTTGTATATTGCACGTGGGGGCACTCGTGGAGCACGGATCAGAGTTACACCAAGTTATTAGCACTCTTATCCGAGAGCAGCGCAGGCTTGTAAGTTCGACCAACTTATCGGGGCGGTTCCGCACAC
>Ga0187847_10000236_pt1 | contig 66807 bp, 49 predicted proteins | sample June2016WEW_4_10_FD_132458 | JGI IMG/M metagenome (GOLD analysis project Ga0187847, IMG submission 132458) | Peatland microbial communities from SPRUCE experiment site at the Marcell Experimental Forest, Minnesota, USA - June2016WEW_4_10 | ecosystem: Environmental > Terrestrial > Soil >...
GCCCAAGGCGAGCCGCGCAAGCTAGTCCATTGCATTGAGCAAGGCCGCCTCGATTCCCTGCCCGGTGCCAAGGGTCTCTACTCAAGCTGGCAGCAGCTTGCGGCTGGCCTTGAAGCCATGCTTTTCGACGCCCGCCGCATCGCCATGCAATACTCCCCAAACAACGACATTATGTATGTCTCCATGGTCGATGCCGGCACAGTCGAATTTCTGCGCAGCCTCGGCAAGCAAATCGTCAGCTCCGCCGATCTCGTCAGCCAATTTGAAGCGGTCCTGAGCCTGCAGCAGATCGGCAGTCACAACTTCGCGCAAAAGGCCATCGACGCCATCCTCGCCGAGGCTTGGCTCGAAATGCGCCGGCGCCTGCGCCCCAGCGATGGCAGCACCGGCGCCCTCACCGAATACGACATGGTCCAGTGGCTCAGCGAAGCCATGCGTCGCGAAGGTCTGGTCTGGGAAAATGGTCCCAACGTCAGCGCCAATGCCAACAGCTCCGACTCGCACTACGAACCCACTGCCGAGAAATCCGAACCCATTCGCGAAGGCGATTTCATCCTCATCGACATCTGGGGGCGCCGCGAGAAACCCGGCAGCGTTTTCTATGACATCACCTGGACCGGCGTCGTCGGCCGCCAGCCAACCGAGCGCGAGCAACTCGTCTTCGAAACGGTACGCAACGCCCGCGACGCCGCCATCGCCACGATCGAGGAGGCATTCGCCGCAAATCGTCCCATCTGCGGCTTCGAAGCCGACGATGCAGCCCGTGAGGTCATTCGCCAAGCGGGCTTCGCCGACTTCTTCACCCATCGCACCGGCCACAACATCGCCAATGAAATCCACGGCCCCGGCGCGCACCTTGACAACCTCGAGACGCATGACGAGCGCCGCATCCTGCCCCACACCTGCTTCTCGGTCGAACCCGGCATCTATCTCCCGGATTTCGGCGTGCGCAGCGAAATCGACATGCTCACCGCCCCCGGCAAAGCCTGGGTCACCGGCAAAATCCAGCGCGAATTGGTAAGAATCTAGAACGCTGGCTACCTGACTGGATAAATCAGCGCCTTCTGCCGTTCCACCTCAAATGCGTCCAGCGCCGTACGCCAGCTCTCCGCAATGCGCTGCGGATCACGGCCCGCGATCAGGCCATCCAGGACGGATTGATTCTCCAGGAGAGTCTTCATCTTCTCCAATTGAAATTTCTCCGGATACAAGTGGTGAAGCGCCGAAGCAACTTCCAGGCCCAGTTCCGGCGCATCGAGCACGTTGCGATCGGTCACCAGCACGCGGATCCCATGGCAAATCTCTCCGGCATACGGGTAGGGCCTCTGCGGCGTGAAGTCCATCGCCAGGAAGCGAACCCCAGGCAAAGAGCGGCGATTCAGAAACCTTGCCAGGTCGCGTCCGGCGATCCAGGGCGCGCCAAACAATTCGAACGGCGTATCGGTGCCGCGCCCCACCGAGAGATTGGTCGACTCCACAAGTCCCAGCGCAGGATAAAGCGTAGCCTCCTCCAGATCACGCAGGTTGGGCGAAGGATTGATCCACGTTAATCCGGTGGAATCGAACCAGTCGCCGCGCTGCCAACCCTGCATGGCCACCACAGTGAGCGGTGCGTTGAGCTTGCGTTGCTCATTGAAGAAGCGCGCCAATTCTCCCAGCGTCATCCCATGCCGCACCGGAATCGGCATGAAGTCAACGTAGCTCTCCTTGTCGGCGTCGGAGAGCGGCCCCTGCACAAACGCGCCATTGATGGGATTAGGGCGGTCGAGGACCACAATGTTCGCGCCCGTATGCGTCGCCGCCTCGAGGAAATATCCAACCACAGATTCGTAGGTGTAAAAGCGCACCCCCGCATCCTGCAGATCGATGACCACCGCATCCAGCGCGCGCATCGTCTCCAGTGACGGCCGCCGCTGGGCATCCGTTGCGCCATAAAGGCTGATGACCGCAATGCCAGTTGCAGCATCGACGCTGTTGGGAACATCCGGTTGATCGAACGCACCTCCAATGCCGTGTTCCGGACTGAAGAGAGTCGTGACTGCGAGCCCCGGAACAGCCTGCGGTGCGTCGTGAAACAGCACGTCGATGGTTCGGCGGCCTTCCGCGTCCACCCCGGTCTGGTTGGTCAGCAATCCCAGGCGAAGCTTGCCTCCATGCCGGCGCGCCAACTCTGCCAACTCGGCGAAGTGATCGGCTTCGAGCACATCGATGCCAGTCTTCACATCGCCGTTGCGCGCGACCCATCGCCGCATCCCGGACATGGACTCGTTGTACCCGGTAATCGCCGCCCCGAGTGCGCCGCCGTCTGTATGAATTCCGAGCGCTACGGCTGCAGCATCGGCGACTTTCCCGCGCAGCGCGGTAATACTCTTCGGACCATTTGGATGAACAGAGTTCGCCAGCAACACAACATAGGAATCGCTCCCAGGATCCATCCACAACGAAGTACCGGTAAACCCGGTGTGACCAAACGAGCCCACTGGGAAAAGTGTTCCGCGATTGCTCGAGTAAGGTGAATCGATATCCCAACCAAGGCCGCGCAGTGCAGTTCCGGTCGCCGGCTGTTCAGGTGCAACCATCTTCTGAAGCACTGTCCGCGACAGCGGAAATTTGCTCGGCCGCCCTGCCAACCGGTCAAGCAGGCTCTGCGCAAAAACGGCCATGTCGTCGGCGGTGCTGAACAGCCCGGCATGCCCCGCAACTCCGCCCATCCGCCGCGCCGTGGGGTCGTGCACCACACCCCTCAGCATTGTCCCGTGGTCATACTGCGTCGGTGCAATTTGCGGTATCCAAGGTGCCGGCGGCAGATAGCGCGTGTGTGCCAGCCCGAGCGGCTCAATAATAAAGCGGCGAGCGTATTCGTCCAGCGTGAGTCCTGAAACCTTCTCAACTAGCGCTCCCAGCACAATGTAGTTGATATCGCTGTAGACGAACTGCACCCCCGCAGCATGAGTCGGCTCAATCGCGAATGCGCGCGCGTATGCATCCTGTTTGCCCTGCCAGGCATCCGTCAGCGAGAGATCGGGTGGCAGTCCGCTGTAGTGTGTCAGCAGTTGCCAAATCGTAATGTCCTGTTTGCCATTCGCGGCAAACTCCGGCAGATATTTGGCCACCGGATCGTTGATACTGATCTTCCCCTGCTGGTAAAGCTGCATCACCGCGGTTGCTGTAATCAGCGGCTTGGTCAGGGAAGCCATGTCAAAGATCGTGTCATCCGTCATGCGCTCCTGCGTCGGTTCCAGCGACCGCATCCCGTAGCACTGCCGGAAGACAACCTTGCCCCCGTGGCCCACAATCAGCACCGCTCCGGGTATCCGGTGGTCCTCAACGGCAGCATTAAGAATGCGGTCTTCCGTAGAAAAACCCAGCAGCACTTGGCTCTGCGCAGCGCACCACCCACCGGTTCCGCACGTACACAGAAGCACCGCAAATAAGATCGCAACCAAACGGTGGAAGCCGGAAACCATACGAGCAATCCTATCCCTTTCGATGAACTGTGCCATCTCGCCACGCTTATCCATCGTTATCAATGCGCAGTTGCCGGTATGCCTATCTCTTCCGGCGCAGGAAGTGTGCGAGTACGGTTCCATTGCTGGCGCGCGGCTGTGATTTTGCCGCTGCGCCCCATCCACAACTGCATCGCAGCATCGTAGCGAGCGGTAACATTCTCCAGCCAATATGGACGATTCTCCATCAACCACACTTCACTGAACCGCGAGCGCAGATAGCTGTAGCCGTCGCGCAAATCCTCGCAGCGACCATTCACTCCCGACAATGCATAAAGGTCACGAGTCACATGGCGACTGATCTCCGCATTCTTCTGCCCATCGTAGAGCCTGCGGTATCCCTCTGCGATCTGGTCCGCAGTTTGGAATTTGAAAGCGAGAAAGTCGATACGTCGCGCGCCCAGGTCCATCGCTTCCAGCGCTTCCGGTTCACGCAGGTGCCCCGCTGTTTTTGCCTGCCCCAACAACGTCAGAGCTCGCTCCGCATCCAGACGAACATCCGCGGCAACGGGGCGAATCTTCGCCGCAATCTGTTGCCCTTCCGCGCTCCACGGGTCCATCCAGAAATAGAGATCGCGAGCGTCGTCAAGCCCAACCTGCATCAACGCCTTGTGCGCGGCAATCAACTCCCGCTGCGCCTCGTTGATATCTCCGCTCCCATCGCCGTGGAAGACCCGGCCATAGTCATTCTGGAACGTCGCAATATCGCTCGTCCCCTTTTGCCATGCGGCTGCCGCTCCATAGAGAATTCCATACCAGTCCTCTAGAAAGAGACCCTCGCCGTCGTCATCCCAAACGGTATTCAGCAGTCCGGCGCTGCCGGCCTTTTGCCCTGCTGCGGCAAAGCCCTGAATGTTGTCGAGTGCAAGATCGAAGTTCGGGTAAACCCGATTCCAATTGCTCACGCCCGGCGAAACCCATGTCTCCATGCCGGCGCGCGTGTAAGGCTCAAGCCACTTGCCAAAGCCTTCCGGTTCGGGCTCATAGTGCCACGCCACCGCAATCATGTCATGCGGCAGCCGTGGCACCAGCTCCGGACTATCCATCGCAATGTCCCCCCAGAACAGCAGCCTTCGATGGAGCGGCGTCAGCGCCTGGTGAATCTCGGTAAGGAAGTCAATGTAAACCGCGCCCAGCCCGCGAGCCTTCACCTCATTCTGTGTTTGCCCCTGCCCCAACTCCGTGGTTTCATCGGCCCCCACATGCAGAAAGGTGCTTGGATACACCGCGGCTAAATCGCCAAACCACTGCGTGATGAGCTTCATTGAACCCGGCTGTCCAGGGGCTAGAACCGTGCCATTCGGAATCTCCGCCAGCGGCGCGTATTGCTGCCAGGTGAGCACCTTGTGCAGGTGCCCGAATGCCTCCTGCTCGGGGATGATCGTGACATGATAGCGACGCGCGTATGCAACCAGCGTCTTCGCATCCTCAACTGACATCGCCCCGCCGGGCAATGCGGGCAGAGGATTCGACGCGTATTGCATCGTGTTTTCAAAATACGGAGAGTAGATATTGATTTTGTATGCAGCGAACGTGCGAATCTGCTTTTCCTGGAATTCAAGTGTGGGCACAGGGCCGCGCGAAAGGTCGTCGTCCACACCGCGATACCGCATCGCAGGCCAATCACGAATCGTGCAGCCCAAAAGAATCGGCCCGTCGGCGCCCGTCACTATCAACTGCTTCAACGTTTGCGCCCCATAGAAAACGCCTTCCGCGGTATGCGCGATGACGTACACCTGGTGACGCTCCGTGAACAACACGTAGCCTTCCGCGAGAATCGCTTCGTCGAATGCGATTCTGTGACTGCTCAAAACATGTTGCGCCAGCGTGCTTGAATCACGCAGCAACTCGATGTGCACCGCCGTTGCGGTCTCGCGCACCGGGATATCACGTTGTTTAAGTTCCGCCGCAAGATCTTCAGCAGCGAAGCGGTCCTCGGCGTCGCGGCCAGGGAAAAGAATGTTGACTCCGCCGGCAAGCGCGACATCCGCCTCTCGCGTGAATTCGCGCGGCTGCGGAATCAGCGGCGGTCGAACCGAACTTGCAGCGGACGAGCCCGTCAGACTACCCATGAGAAAGAATATGAGAGCAACGACAGCCCTGGACGGCCTTGTCATTCCTCCATATTCTTTGGTTTTCAAGCGGAAGTCCAGCACCACGCGCAGCAGAATCCGGATCCTCTGGCAAATCCAAATTGCCTCTGCAAATGGCGCGCCTCGAGATCCGATTTGGCATCTGAACCGTAACGCTTTAGACTCACCTCGTTACTGCATGATTTGGAGTCGAGGTCCAATGACGATAAATAGTCGATGCAATGCAGGAAGAATCCAAACAGCGCTGTGGGCAGCACTTCTTTACTTTTTCGCGAGCTATGCAATCGGACAGCAAGTTTCCGATCCTCTCACCGCTCAGGTCAACCAGATTATCGAGGCCCACAAGGGCAAGGTTGCGCTCTATGCGGAGAACTTGGCTACGCACCAGGTTCTCACAATCAACGCAGATGTGCCTGTAAAGACCGCCTCCGTCATCAAGCTTGGCATCTTATATGAAGCCCTTGAAGAGATCCGCGAAGGCAAGGCTAGGTGGGACGAACCCATCGCGCTAAAGAAGGACGACGAGGTTTCCGGTTCGGGCATTCTCCAGTTTCTCGACGCGCCTCTCACGCTGACCCTGCGCGATGTCGTCACGCTCATGATCGACCTCAGCGATAACACCGCAACCAACCTGTTGATCGATCGCTTTGGCACAGCCAGTGTCGATGCGCGCATGCAATCGATTGGGCTGACTAATACCTATCTCTACAAGAAGATCTCCAAGCCTGCCACTGAGCCCATGCCTGCCGATCAACCAAAATTCGGCCTCGGAAAGACCACCGCGCGGGAAATGGCTATGCTGATCGCTCGTTTCGGAAATTGCCAGCTTTCCAACGCCGCGCCCACTGCCGCCGATCCGGCACTCTGCTCCACCGCGATAGAGATGTTGCAGCACCAGTTTTATCGGGACGCGATTCCCCGCTACCTCGAGATGCTCGACAGCAGCGAGCTTGGAACCGCTATCGCCAATAAAACCGGCGCTCTGAATGCCGTGCGCAACGACGTAGCGCTCATCGGCACCAAGCGTGGTCTTCTCGTCCTCTCTGTCTTTACTTACGACAACACCGACCAGAGCTGGCAGAGCGATAACGCTGCCGAATTGACCATCGCCCGGCTTGCGAAAGTCATTGTTCAGGCCTGGGCACCGGATGGCCTCAATCCTGAAACGCTAAAGCCGGTCCCAACAGCCCACTAATCTCACCAGCCCATGGCTCCTCCGCAACGACAGAAAGAGGCAATGAATCAGACAATCCGGAAATGAAATGGGCCTCGATCCAATGATCATCGAGGCCCATTTCATCACTTCCGGCGATTCTGAATACGCTGTAAGATCCCATCCAGCCCCCCAGCCGTGAAGCTAAGTTAGAAATCCACCCGCACGCCGAACTGCATGCGGCGATACGTAGACAGCGCCACGCTATAGGTTCCAACCGTGGTGTTGCCAGAACTGCCAACCAGACCGTTGAGGCTCGGGTCGAAACGGATGGAGTTGGAGATGTTATAAGCCTCGGCGGCAAACTTCAGTTTGGCCCAGTCGCCGAGATTCCAGTTCTTTTGGAGTGAAGAGTCGATATCGAAGTAGCCGTCTCCACGGAAAATATTCCGCGATCCTGCTTCTCCTGCATAGGGCAGCCTGATTGGATTGCCGAAGTAGATCCCGCTGTTGATAGCGGTTGAGGTTGTAGCGTCGAAGACGTGGGGAATTCCGTTGGTGATGTTTCTGTGCGTCAGGATGTGGCCAACGTTGAAGCTCATCGCGGGGTTGTCGTAGTTGGTGGGGAATGCCGGAGATTCAAGGCTGAAGGGAAGGCCGCTGGTCCATCGTCCCAGACCGGCCCATTGCCACCCTCCCGCAAAGGCGTCTACCACGCGGTTCGAACTGCCAAGCAGGGCTTTACCACGTCCGACAGGGAGCACATAAACCCAGTCAGCGGTAACCAGGCTGTGCGTGTCAAAGTCCGAGACCCCCTTGTTGAGCTTGGGGCTCCACGTGTTCTGTATGGCAAAGTTCGTGTAGGCATCGTCAACTTGTGTGAAGATGTTGGAGCGCTCAGTCTCAGAGCCGTAATCAAGGGATTTAGAGAAGGTGTAGCTGACGTCGACCGTCAATCCACGCGACGCCGGATGGCGAAGGGTAAATTGCAGCGCGTTGTAGGAACTGTTGCCAATCGAGTCCATCGAGTATAGCGAAGAGAACTGGCTGCTCCAGAAGGTAGACTGGTTTGGGCCGCCGTTGAACGGACTCCCTGGAAAGATACCGAAGACGTCGAGAAATGCCAGCGAGAGCGTTTCACCGTTCGTGTAGCGTTCCGGCGACCAGGCGTTATTGAAGATCGCCTGGGTGGCGCTTTCACCCGCGTAGTCCTGGTTCTTCATGTAAGGAAAGACATTCTCGAAGTATGGAATAGCCGGAACGCTGTTGTTCACCTTCTGAGTGGCGCCCGCAAAGATGCCATATTGTTCTGTTCCAAACGGGGCGGCGTCCACCGCCTGCGATAGGATTCTCGCGGCACCAAAGTAGTCTCCGCCACCGGCAGGGTCAACGTAGTCCACCGGCTCAGCCAGGTCGAGTTCCTGCAGCAGGTGGTGTCCCAGCCGGCCCACGTAAGCCTCTTCGAACGTGAACCCACCCGGCAGCAGGTGCTGGAAGGAGAAGTTGAAGGATTCGGCGTAAGGAGTCTTGATGTGGTTGTCCATGCCCCAGTCGATAGCGAAGCCAGTGATCGGCGGCGTGAAGGGGAAGGTCTGCGTCGGCGAGAACGGCGGCAAGGGTATATCGGGAAGGTTGTGGGGGCCGGTGAATCGGGGCGCATTCTCGAAGCCCAGCACATCCGCCGAGTTGGAGATGCCTGCAGCAAGACCGTAAGAGCCCACCGTGTCAAAGGTGTTCACCAAGGCCTCGCCGTAGTGGTCATAGTACATCCCCGCGCTGGCGCGGATGGATGTCTTCGCATCGGGTGACCAAACCACGCCGATCCGCGGAGCGAAATTGTTTTTCTGTTCAGGCCAGTAGGCCGGCGTGTTGTTGGCTTTGCCGGCGGGAGCCAGCGAAATCAAAGGCTCGTAGATTTGGCCCTGCTGCGCGGCGGATTCACGCTTCTTGTACCAGGCGTCGGTATCGATAGTGGGGGCAATCTGCTGTCCGTTCGTCTCATAGGGGGTCTGGAGCAGCGTGTAGCGCACACCCAATGTGATATTGAGATTGGACCGCGCATGCCAGGTGTCTTGCACGTAGCCCTCCCACTCATTGGCGTGGAAGTTCTTGGTGACCGGTGCGCCCTCAGACAGAGCCGTACCGGTTGTAGGGCCTGTGATCGTGTAGTTATAGACATTCGTAAGCTCTGGGATAACACCCATAAGATTCGCCCAGTCGGCGCTCCACAAGTTGGTAAAGCCAGAGGCCATGTTCGCGGGTATCGGCAGGTCGGCAGTGTTTGCGTATTGGTAGTTCGTGCTGGCCCCGTTGAAGGAGCCTGTATTGCTGCTGTGGTGGTTAGTGATGCTGCGCCAATTTCCGCCAAAGGCGAGGGTATGCGCACCCTTGTTCCACGTCAGGCTATCTGTAATGTTGTTCACCGGAACGTGGAGCAGGGTGGTGCCGGTCTGCGCTGTGGGCTGGGTAAGGCCAAAGATGTCAACCCATTCTCCTGGGGCAATGCCGCCCTTCTGCCACCCCTGGCGGATATACCCGTAGCGCGCATCATTGACGATGTGGGAAGTGGGAATCCACGTGTGGCCGAAACTCATGCCCTTGGTGTTGTCGTCGTAGAAGGTCGCTGCCGGCTGTTCCGGAAAATTCTCGTCCCCCGCTGTCGTGTCTTTCTGGAGATTTCCGCGGAAGAAAAAATGGTTCTTGCTGTTCATGTTGTAGTCGATCTTGGCAATGCTGGTATTGAGCGTCGAGGGCGCAGGAGACGAGAAGAAGATCTCTCCGCTGTTCAGGCCGCCATCGCCGCCAATCTGGCTTGTCGTGGTCGGCTCAGTTGACAGGTACTTGAGAACGGCAGCATTGGCTCCAGGCCCATTGGGGCACACCGGAGACCCGTTGAATGTGTTGGTCGTGCAGGGTTGATCCATCTGCGCCACCTGCGCAGGGGTCAATGTATCGGTATTCCCAGTCGACGCGTCCACGTAATTCAGGCCGCCACCCATGAAAGTAGGCGTGGGCACGGTGGCCGCCACCACATCGTGCGTGGCGACGCGTTGACCCTCATAGTTGAAGAAGTAGAAAAGCTTATCCTTGATGATCGGCGCGCCTAGTGAGCCGCCAAAAGTGTTCACCAGGTAAAACGGGGGAACGTTGGGTTGGCTGTTCGTCAGATCGTTGTACTTCAGAAAGTATTGGTTGGCGACGACGTTATCGGGGCGATAGTACTCGTAAAGCGAGCCATGGTAGTGGTTGGTTCCGCTCTTGGTGACCAGGTTGATCTGCGCGCCCGAGGAGCGGCCTGCAGCCGCTGTTCCATTGGAAGTGGTGACACGGAACTCTTCAGTGGAGTCAAGCGTCGAGCGCAGAATACCCGTGAAGGCGGTACCGAAAATCTGGTCGTTGTCGTCCAGTCCATCCAAAGTGACGTTGCCTTGGTCAGAGCGTCCGCCTGCTACTGCGCCCTGGCGGCTGTCGACGACTTCGCTGCCCATGTAGAGAACGCCGGGCTGCAGACTCAGCAGGTTAATCGGATTGCGCCCATCCATGGGCAGCGCCTCAATCGTGGTGTTGCCTACCGAGTTGCCCATGGTGGCGTCAGTAAAGTCCAGCGTCTCCGCGGCTGAACTCACGTCCACCGTAACCGCCTCCGACTTCACGCTCAGTGTGAAGTCGATAGTTGCCGGCTGGTCGACCAGTAACTCCGCGGTGCGAGTCTCTGTGCCAAACCCTCGGGAAGTGACCGTAATCAGATAGCGCGCTGGCGCGATAATCGGGAAGACATAAAAACCTGAACCGTCAGTGACAGCGTGATATTGATTGTCGGTCGCTTGATCAGCGAGAGTAATGGACGCACCCTGGACAAGCGCTCCGCTGGCGTCTTTCACCACGCCACGAAGCGATGTGGTTGCTGCCTGGCTGAGTGCAAGCGCAGAACTGAATAAAATCATAGCGGTGAAAACAAGCGTACAAACGACTCGGATGCAACAAGGCATCCATCCCAGTGGGGACCGTCTCATGGCTGCTCCTCAAAGAGTGTTTTGTATTGCGCTCTAGCTGATCTTCGGCGTGCTTTCGACCGGATTTTCGCGTTGCGGAACCTGCAAGGTTTGTAAAGGACAATATTCCCCTAGGGAATGACTCTGCCCCTTAGGAGTGTGGGCTTTCTGTTGGGCACAGACAGAAGCGCATGGCACTAAAAGTCTTGAGAGACTATCCGAGCAAGGCGCTCAAGATGAAGTGATTCTCATTCTGTCGGAAATTCATGCAGATTTCAACTTAAATACGCTCCGCCCCTCCGCCTCAGCTTTTAAGCTGTTGTACCAGTGCAAGACTCGAAGCGCGCGCAATGTGTTCCAGCGGCTTGCACTTCCCACGTCGGCCTCCATCTTGAGTGGAATCTCTTCGGGATGAAGCAAGTTGAGCGGCCAGCGCCCATTCTGGTGACGGCGCTTGATCACCACTTCAATAGCTTCATCAACCCGGCTGTCCGGCTTGACTCCCGCATCTCGCAGATAATCGAGTCCGCGCAAGACGTCGTAGTGCCAGAACATCGGGAATGAGAATCGCAGCCATCGTTTGTCGATCACCTCACCACTTCGAAGTGAACGGAACATGTGGCGCTCCAGCAAATAGTCTTCGGCCCTCTTGCGAGCCCTGGTGACGGCCGCTGATTTGCGCCCCGCTCGCTCGTATTCCCGCAGTCCTTCGAGCACGCAGATGGTAGTGTGGAATGATGAGCGCCGGCTCTTGGGGGCTTCGCAGTTCCAGCCGCCATCTTCGAGCTGCTCGTCTAGAAGCTGGTCAGCCAGCGCGTCGTTCGGCTCCTTGAAGTAGGCGCCAACACCCAGGATTCTGCCGTTGATGCAAGGCTCCGTTTCGCCGTCGAGGTACGGCCGATTGTTGAGCGGCTTGAACACCAGCCCCTTGTCGACGCGGTCGATCATTCGGCGAGCCTGCGGGCTGGCGGGGTCCAGACCGAGGTCCTTCAGGACAACGAGACTCCAAAGCGAAATAAGGTCCCACTTCGCCCCGCCGCCCCAGTCGCCGGCAGCAGACTGCCTAGCGAGAAGTTCAGCTCCCCAGCCTTCCGTTGCAACGCGCGACCGTTCGGCTGTAATGGCGTCAGGGGCTGCATCGGTGAGGTCCCTCATCACCTGCCAACGGATGGCCGGGTCAGAATCGAGGAGCCACTTGATGTGCGCAGGCCGGGGTGCGTAGTCGTCGAGGTGCATGGCAATGTTTTAGCATGCGCCCCGCCAACTGAACCCTCATTAATCAAAGTGCCCGCCCGCTGAATTCCTTCACGGAGGAAGTTACCAATGAAGTGCCATTGCGGAGAATGATGATTCTTGATATCGTCTGATATCCCCTGGAATTTTCCAGGCAGACCTTTTTTGGCCTGCCAATTCTGCGCTCCTGTTGGTCGGACAGGATATCGCCTTCGCGTGAGCGGCCAAAAACTTGGCTGGAAAGGAATGCCTGAAGATGCCTGAGAGCAATGGTTCCTTAAGTAAGTCCTGGCGTTGGGTTAAGGATCAGATCATTGATGAGGTGCCTCAAGACGATGCGCTTTGCGAATTCGACTGCTCGAAGGCCCAATGTACTGTGGGGGAGTGGGAATCGTGCGAAAGACGTCAGTGCAAAGCCGCGGGTGAGCTTATTCCCGCCGCATCAGATGCTGCCGTCGAAACAAAGAGCAACGAAGATCCCTCTACAGAGGAATTGATCGATAATTTTTCTGGCAGCTGATCTACCCTGACTTGATAATCCCGACCCCGCGGCTGGTCCCTCGCCAATCGACCCGCAGCGCGTGCCCATCCTGGCGTTTTGTTTCGTCGCATGGATGGACGCCTCAAACCATAATCGATCGTGCTCTCCCGGCACGTACAACTCGATAAATCAGCGTCCCGTCATCTGCTCCAGCTTCTCGGGATAGCGCGCTCCCTCCACTTTGATCTCTGCGGCCGCCGTCTCAATCTCCTTGAGATCGCTGCCGGTCAGCTCAACCGCAGCCGCTCCAATATTCTCTTCAAGTCGATGAAGTTTAGTCGTGCCGGGAATCGGCACAATCCACGGCTTCTGCGCCAGCAGCCACGCAAGCGCAATCTGCGCGGGCGTCGCCTTCTTCTGTCTGGCTATCTTTCCCAGCAGGTCCACCATCGCCTGGTTCGCCTTGCGGGCCTCCGGAGTAAATCGCGGGATGATGCTGCGGATGTCGGATTTGTCGAATGTGCTGCTCTCATCGATCTTTCCAGTCAAAAACCCCTTGCCCAGCGGGCTATACGGGACGAACCCGATTCCCAGTTCTTCGAGCAGCGGAATGATCTCTTCTTCTGGCTTCCTGAACCACAGCGAGTACTCGCTCTGCAGAGCGGTCACCGGCTGCACAGCATGAGCCCGCCGAATCGTCTGCGCTCCAGCCTCGGACATGCCAAAGTGCTTCACCTTGCCCTCGGCAATCAGATCCTTCACCGCGCCCGCCACATCCTCGATCGGCACGTTTGGATCCACGCGGTGCTGATAGAACAAGTCGATGGCATCGATCTTGAGACGCTTCAAAGAGGCTTCAGCAACCTTGCGAATGCGTGCAGGACTGCTGTCGGTCCCCTTCGGACCATGCGTTCCGTCGTCATTGATATCGAAGCCGAACTTAGTGGCAATCGCCACCTGTCCTTTGAAGGGAGCCAGGCCTTCGCCGACAAGTTCCTCATTGTTGAAGGGACCGTAGACCTCCGCTGTGTCAAAAAAAGTGACGCCGCGTTCAACGGCCGCACGAAGCAGAGTGATAGACGCATCCCTCTCCGGAAACGGTTTGTACGAAAACGTCATACCCATACAACCCAGGCCCAGAGCTGATACTTCCAGATTGCTGTTTCCCAATTTACGTTTCTGCATTGTCATTCTCCTGATCTAAACTTTCGTGATCTCGCGCGGCATAATTCGGACTGTTGCAGAACGGGCGCTGGCGCCAATCATAGGTTTGAGGTAAGGGCTGCTCTTGTACTTCGCCCGGTACGCGTCGTCGATCCTGTCATTAAGGGGTCCATCCACCGGCTCGAACGAAACGTCCCTCGTCATCCCCGCCGCCTTGATCCTGCCAGCCTTCTGTTTCACCGCGGCCTGGTACCAACTCGAGCTCTGCCCGTTGTAACCGCGCACATAGAGGCCGTCGTCCACCGCGACAGACCAGATCCAGGTCGGCGTTCCGTATGTCACCCCATCCTCACGGAGTGGTGAAATGTGCAAGTCGTCCGCTTCTGCAATACTGTGCAACTCATCATTCGGCCATTTGCTCATATCCTGCTTCACCTCTTCAGCCCGGCTCATATCCCGGCTTCTTGTAAAGCGTGTCCCACTTGCCTTGGATTTCGGGCCTATATACCTTTTCCATCCAATCCTGAGACTCGACCTCTTCGAACGCCACTGAAACTGCATTCTCTTCGCAGTTCAAAATGTGCATTGCGTCCCTGACTATCTCTTCCGCGAAGCGAGTCTTCTGTTCTTCCGATCTTCCCGGCGCGAGTTTCACCACGATATGAGGCATCGTTCCATCCTTGGCAATCTATCGTCGATCCCCCTAGCGATACGTCATTCGCTCAAGTTCTTCCGGATAACGACCGCCTTGCACTGTCACCTGTGCGGTAAGGGCGTCGATCTCGCGAAGATCGTCGGGAGTCAGTTCCAGCGCAGTTGCCCCAATGTTCTCGACCACGCGCTCCAGTTTCGTAGTTCCTGGGATAGGAACGATCCATGGCTTTTGCGCCAGCAGCCACGCAAGCGCGACCTGCGCGGATGTCGCGCCCTTGCGCGCTGCGAACGCTGCAATCAAGTCCACCAGAACCGTATTCGCTTTACGCGCTTCGAGTGAAAAGCGCGGATAGGTGCTGCGGTTGTCTCCTTCGAGGAACTGTGTATCTGCCGTAATCGAACCGGCAAGAAAACCGCGGCCCAGTGGACTATAGGGCACAAAGCCGATCCCTAGTTCCTCCAGCGTCGGTAAGATTTCTTCCTCCGGGCGCTTCCACCACAGCGAGTATTCGCTTTGAAGCGCAGCCACAGGCTGAACCGCATATGCCCGTCGGATAGTCTGTGCTCCTGCTTCCGACAATCCGAAGTGTTTTACCTTGCCTTCCTGAATCAGGTCCTTCACCGCTCCCGCCACGTCTTCGATTGGTACTTCTGGGTCGACCCGGTGCTGATAAAGCAGGTCGATCGTATCGATTCGAAGCCTCTTCAACGATCCTTCCACGGTCTGTTTGATGTACTCCGGACGGCTGTCCACACCAGGGGAAGGTCTGCCGTGAGCATTCGCGCTGAACCCGAACTTTGTGGCGATTACCACGTGCGCACGCACTGGGGCGAGTCCTTCGCCGACGACCTCTTCATTCACCAACGGGCCGTAAACTTGAGCGGTATCGAAGAACGTAATGCCCCGCTCGACTGCTCCCCGCATGACCGCAATCATCTCCTGCTTGGTCCCTGGAACTGGACCGTGACCCGCGCTCATCCGCATGCAACCCAATCCGATTGCCGAAACTTCTAGACTGCTCTTTCCTAATTTGCGCTTCTGCATTGCCTCTCCGAGGACGATTCCTGCCGACCAATACTTAACCGCTTTGCGCAACTCAGACTGCTTCATCTGAATTACTTCTGATACTGCTCGTCGCTCACCTTCTCAAGCCAATCAACAACTTTGCCGTCCAGCCTTTCTTGAATGGCAATATGTGTCATCGCAGTCGTCGGTGTAGCTCCATGCCAGTGTTTTTCTCCCGGCTCGAACCACACCACATCGCCCGGCCGAATCTCCTCCACCTGGCCGCCCTCGCGCTGCGCCCAGCCGCATCCAGCCGTCACAATCAGCGTCTGTCCCAGCGGATGCGTGTGCCATGCCGTTCGCGCCCCTGGCTCAAACGTAACCACGGCGCCACCCGCATGTGCCGGGTCGGGCGCCGTGAAAGGTTGATCGATGCGTACTGTTCCCGTAAACCAATCCGCTGGCCCCTTGGCCGACGATTGCGAGCCGTTCCGTGTAACCTTCATTGCAATCTCTCCTTGAGCACTCACTTCATCCGCGGGGGGCCTGGATTGCTGCTCGCCTACTCGGACTTCAGCGACGCCATATCTATCGAAAACCGGTACTTCACATCCGACTTCAGCAGTCGATCATACGCTTCGTTGATCTTCTGGACCGGGATCACCTCAACATCCGAGGTGATGTTGTTCTTCCCGCAGAAGTCGAGCATTTCCTGGGTTTCCGCGATGCTTCCGATCAGCGAGCCAGAGAAACTGCGGCGGCCCATGATTAATCCGAAGACCGAAACCGTCAGCGGTTTTTCCGGCGCGCCCACCATCGTGATATTGCCGTCGCGGCGAAGCAGGTTGATGTATGCGTTGATGTCGTGTTCCGCAGCAACCGCATCCAGAATGAAATCGAAACTCCCCGCATGTTTGGCCATCTCGTCCGCGTTCTTCGAAATCACGACCTCATCGGCTCCAAGGCGCAACGCGTCGTCCTTCTTGCGCGGAGAAGTTGTAAACACCACTGTGTGCGCTCCAAGCGCATGCGCAAACTTCACTCCCATGTGTCCCAATCCTCCCAATCCAACAACGCCAACCGTCTTGCCCTTGGTCACGCCCCAGTGCCGCATCGGTGAGTACGTCGTGATGCCCGCACATAGCAGCGGAGCGGTTCCCGCAAGGTCGAGATTCGTGGGAACTTTCAACACAAAGTGCTCGGTGACCACAATGCTGTCGGAATACCCGCCATACGTCACGCCTCCCGTGTGCTTGTCTGGGAAGTTGTAAGTGAGTGTCATGTTCGGGCAGAACTGCTCGAACCCCGCCTTGCACTCAGGACATGTGCCGTCGGAGTCCACCAGACATCCCACGGCAGCCAGGTCGCCGGCCTTGAACTTCGTAACGGCAGACCCAACCTTGGTCACTCGCCCCACAATCTCATGACCCGGGACGCATGGGTAAACTGTGGGCATCAATCCGCTCCACTCATTGCGGGCCTGGTGAAGATCGGAGTGGCAGATACCGCAGAACAGTATCTCGATCTGCACATCGTGCTCTGTGGGATCGCGCCGCGTAATCGTAGTCGAAGCAAACGGCGATGTAGCACTCGAAACGGAATAAGCTTTTGACTTGTACATGATGAACTCTCAACCTCCGCGGATTTTGGCGAGCAGCTCGCCCGTGAATCAGACTACGAAAGAGCGCCGCTCAGGCGGTATCCTGATCCTGCCAATCTATTGCCTAATCCTGTCGGTACATACATTTTTATGCACAGTTCCATAAATTCGGCGTTAACTTGATTCTGAAGGAGTGACGCAAGTGAAAGGGGTCAAGCAAAAGGATGCGAGCCTAAGCCGAAGCCCGGATGGAATCCCCGTTCGGAGCCCAATTCGAAACCCATTTCAAACTGTGGAAGAGATGCGCCAAGAGCTCGCCCGCAAGATCGCCGCTCGTACCGATGCAGAAGGAGACACGCCCACTCCCATCCCAGGTCTGCGTCTCTACCGCCGCTCGGTCACCACTGCCTGCTCCTCGGCCGCATACCAACCCAGCCTGGTTGTTTTCGTGCAGGGACAAAAGCGTATCAACGTGGGCAAATCCACGTACCTGTGTGACGGAAAGAACTTCCTGCTAACTTCCGTCGACCTGCCCGTCATGGGTCAGGTAGTCGCCGCCACTCAGAAGGTGCCAATCCTCGGCCTGGTGCTCAAACTCGAAATGCCGGCAGTTCGCGAGATACTCTCACAACAGGAGTTTCATCTGCGCGAAGAATCAGCCGACGCCCGCGCCATGGCCGTTGGCGTTAGCTCACGCGAACTCATGGACGCATGTTCGCGCCTTGTTGACCTCCTCGACGCGCCCGAAGACATTCCGTTTCTCAGCAGCCTCATCCAGCGTGAAATCGTCTTCCGTTTGCTTCGCAGCCCGCAAGGCAAGCATCTCCGCGCCATCGCCACGCTGGGCGAGCAGAGTCACCGCACCGCAAAGGCTGTCGAATGGCTAAGAACGAACTACACCAAACCGCTGCGCGTTGAGGAACTCGCCGACATGGCGCGCATGGGCGTATCCACACTGCACCATCAGTTCCGCTCCCTCACCGCCATGAGCCCCCTCCAGTACCAGAAGCAACTTCGCCTCCACGTAGCCAGGGAGCGCATGCTCAATGAGGGTCTCGACGCCGCCACCGCCGCATTCGAGGTCGGCTATGAAAGCGCAAGCCAATTCAATCGCGAATACAGCAGGTTCTTCGGTCAGCCTCCGATGCGCGACATCAAAACTCGCCGACTCTCATCCACCGCAGCAGCAAACGACTAGAGGCACAGCCCTCACAAATCACTTCACGGACTCGTTCTCTGGCTGACTCGTTGCCTCGCCGTCCCGACGACTCGCTGTCTTCTTCCTCAACGGACCCATCTTCCCCGCCATCCTCACCAGTTTCTGCGCCTCCTCATATTCCGCCATCTTTTTCGCCACGCCCCGCTCTGTCTTCGGCTCTCGTATCCGGTACCCATCCCTCCGCAGCATGATACGCAGGGCATTATTAAACTTCTCCGGCCATCCAATCGCTTCCAGCCACGGCTTCTTCTCGAGCACCACCGCCGCACGCTTGTCCTTCAGTGCCCGCTCCCGCACCTTTCGCTGCGCCGTCGCCAACCCTTCTAGCGTCCCCTCCGTCGGCACCAGCGCGTACACCAACTCGCATCCCAATCCCTTCGCTGCCCGGCTCAGCGTCGCCAGCATGATCCGCGAGGTCTGCTCCGACTCTTCCAACCTGTGAATCTCCCAACGGCACACTCCTAGCCGCCGCGCCACCTCGTCCACTGGAATCCCTACCGCCTGACGGATGCTCCGCAGCCACCCCAACTCGTTCCGCCCTTTCTTCCCTCGCCCAGGCTTTCCCCCTCCCGGTGCCCCGACCCTTCGCTGCCGCACCAGCAGGAAAGGCAACAGCTCCTCCTCAAGTTCTTTTCGCAGGCTCACCCGCTCATACCCCTGCATCACAGTCCTCCACGTGTCAGATTGATAAGATTGTCAAAATTGCGTGTTTTCGCATGCAAATCTCTCAGGATATGTCGCATAAACAAAACATAATAAATTGCTTATGCGCGTTTTCGAAATGCACGAAAAAACACAAAGACTCCACCTGTACCGCCACCCGCTCAAATCGGATAAACAACTTACGAGCAGCAGAAGTCCAAATGCCTCTGAAATTTGTGCTTGTTGTCCAATTCTCCCAGAAATCTGAGTATTTATACGCAAACACATTGCAACTCTTCCACTGTCCCCAACGACCACGCCCCTTCCAGCCTCATCACTGAAGAATCCGTGCACCTCCAGCGCCACGCCGGCTGGGGAACTCAGACCACACTAAACGGAGTGCTGACAACTGATAACCGGCCTCACTGCGTTATAGTCAAAAAGGAATGGCAACGGCACCCGACAAGATATCCTCCGCTCCAATGTATTCACAGCAAGGGTTCGTGTATCTTCCCCTGATTGCGGGCTGGCTGGTCCCCGGTGCGGGACACTTTCTGCTGCGCAAGTGGGGACGCGGTGCGCTCCTGGCGGCTTCCGTCGTAGGCATGTTCGCCCTGGGCATCGCCATGCAGGGCAAGCTTTACGGAGGCGCTCACGACATCCTCGACATTCTTGGTCTCGTCGGCGACCTGGGCAACGGCTTGCTCTACATCGTCAGCCGCGTGGCCGGCTTAGGCGCGGACCAGGTGCAGGTGACCACGGCCGATTATGGAACGCGGTTTATCGTCGTCGCCGGCCTCTTGAACGTAATCGCCGCGGTAGACGCGCACAATCTCCGCACCGGGAGGAAGTCCTGATGCTCCGGCCCTCTCATTTCGTTGCGGTTCTGCTCTTTGCGCTCTTCGCATCCGTTGTCTTCGGCATCACCCAACGCGAGACCCCAAGACGCATGGTGCACTACGGCATTTACTGCTTCGTGCTCTTCGCTGGATCGGCCATCGTCTTGAGCTGGGTCATGTTCCTCATCGCGCGATAGAGCGTTTTCCCGGAATACCCCATCCGAAATCTCGTGTAATGCGCCAAACCTCTAACAACTTGAGTTGCTCATTCAGATTTGGTGGGCGGTAGCCTGGCATTTTGGTCATCTGACGAGTTTCGCTGCGTCGCTCAGACCCTGTTGGCTTTTGCCGATCGCACGCGGCGACTGCCGAGCGGCCTCCCCCGGACCAATCCGGACATGAGAACGAGAATGGCTATACTTTGGAGGTGCAATGGAATGGACTCGTCATGGATGAACCGGAGCTTCGCCTGACACTCACCGAGGGGTTCGAGGGAGGGGAGCGACTCTGTACTCCGATGGGGAAAGTTGCACTTGGCGATTCGGGCGAGTTTGGATTACGAGTTGCCGTCAGGCCTCCGATTAGAGGTGGTCTATATTCCGACTCCCCAGGGGATGTAGACTTCCTTATTCTCAGCTCATACTTTGCGGGGCTAACCTTTTTTCCGATATGTGAATGGCCATTCCACGTTCGTGCATTTGTGCCATTGGTCAACCAACCGGAAACTCAGGATCGATTTCAAAAAGACGAACTGTACATGATTGCATTCGGAATGCTCGCCCCAAACACCTCAGACCAACTTATATAAGCTCGAATTTCGGGTGTTCCGGTCGAATCACCGGCAACTCTTCCCTTTTTCAAATCACGGCCGGACTCGGTCACATTATCGGCTTGCGGGAGAGGGCTCAGGACAAATTAGTCTATTTACCTACGGGGAGGTCTGCATGCAATTTGTTTTGGGTGTTTTCCTTTTTGTTGTCGTCGTTGGCGTGCTCGACACACGCGTGCCGTGGCCTAAGCCGAAGGACCGGGGTGCGCGCTCATGATCGCAGGCCACTTCGGATTTGCCGCATTGGTGAAAGCCCGCGAACAGGAAACTCCCCTATGGATACTGATGCTGGCCACAGTCTGGCTGGACATCGTTTTTGTACCGCTTTTCATGATGGGGATCGAAACCATTCAACCCGTCGGAAGCCATCTGGGCTATGGAGCCGCAATCATTCATGCGGATTACACGCACTCGATCGTGGGTGTAATTATTCTTTCTGCAATCCTGGGCGCAGTGTCCTGGCCACTATGGGGCAGACGAAGCGCAATCGTCGTTGGGCTGGTGGTGGCGTCTCATTGGGCGCTTGATTTGATTGTTCATCGCGCTGACATGCCCGTCCTGCCCGGCAATTATCTTGGGCTTCCGCGATTGGGATTCGGCCTCTGGCGAATCCCAATCGCATCCATCTCGCTTGAGTTGGCGCTGGTATTAGCAGGCGCATGGTTCTATTGGCGTGCAGCGCAATCTGTCACAGAGTGCGCGAACCGAGGCAGACGCATCGCAGCGGCGACCGCTCTCCTCATCGCAGGATTCGGCATTCTGGTTTTGTGGCTGGATGCCACGAGTCAAGGAGGCTGACAGATGACGTTGCGGTCTCTGTCGAAAGACATTGCAGCCATTGAAGTATCAGGCTCTAGTGAGTGCCTTCCCGCTGCCACACAGCCGCGTCAAACGAATGGACGCAATTGTAGCCCTCGGCGTAATAGAGGTCGATCGCCTGCGCGTTCGATTCGGTGACCGTCAGCGATATCTCCGTGACGCCCTGCCGCATGAAGTGGAAAGCGGCGACGGAGAGCAGCATGCGCGCCAGGCCGCGGCGGCGGTAGTCGGGACGAACGCATACTTGCGTGATGTGTCCGCTCTGCGGGCTGACGCGCGAACCCAGCACCAAGGCAACCAAGTCCCGTGTACGCCGCTCAACCACCACATACGAGGCTTGCGGCGCAAACACCCCGCAGCCGGAGTACCGGACAATGTTGTGCAGAAAACGCTGCGAGCCGTGGACCGTTCGATACTGGTCGTTGATCAAGCTGTCGGGATGGTCGCGATAGGCTTCGGAGATCAGGCGTCCCGCCGGCGTAAGGTCCTCGTCTCGCCAGGCGCGCATTTCCAGTTCCTGCGGCAGGTCAACGCGGGGAGGATTCCAGAGTCCTTGAAGCGGCTGCATAAGAAAGAGACGACGATAAATCTTGAACCCTGCTTCAAGAAAAAGCGCGGCATGGGCGCCGGAAGGATGCAGCAGCAGTTGCGACTCGATCCGGTCAAGCTGAGGGCTGTTGAGAAGCGTCTCCAGCAGATGCTTGAGCAGTGTGTCCTCGATCTCGTGAGCGGAAGCTGGCCGTGCCGGCGCAGGGGACAATGCCGTCGCCGGAGCGCTCGGCAGCGCAAACACATCTCCAATCACCGCCTTGGTCTCCTCATAGACGCAAAACACATAGCCCGAGACTTGCCCATCCTCAAGGGCCACATATCCCGGCAGCATGTGGCTGTCCAGGTATTGCATCAGCAGCTTGGTCGAAGTCCGATAATCCCAGTGCAGCCGTTCCTTCCACAGTTCTCCCTCGGCATCCAGCACAGCACGGAGAACCGGAGCCGCGAAGTGCCGAAGGTCGAGAATCTCGATGGAACCGTTGGACGCCATGCTCTTCTCTGATTCCATCACAAATAGGAGGAGGTTGGTACCGAATTGCGTCTCCGACCGGGTTCAGTTGGAAAGATACCGGTGTGCAGATCCAATAAGCCTTGTGGCAACTTTGCCACGAGTCGCAGCCAAGTGCAACTCGACGTACGGCTTATATCCTTAAAGGCTGCCGACGAGATAGACTACCAGACCCTGCTCGGGGTAGGTGAAGAGCTGTTCGTAATGGCGGCCTTCCAGGTACTCCTCAAGTGCCGCCGGGGAGTGAAGATCGGCTCCCCCGCGGCCGGCCACACGCACCACCAGCAGATGCTGTCCCTTGGGAACGCCACTTTGCTCGTAATTGACCACCTCGCGATTGCGATAAAAGGAGAGCCCATATTCCATGTCGCGACGCACCCGGAAGACCGCAACGGTCTCGTCCGCGGGAGCAATGGCGGCGAGGTGGTCGGCCAATGGGCGGGCTGAGTAAGCGCGATCAAGTATATGAATCACTCGCTTGGTGGCATCGACCGCGGGAATGCCGAAGAACGGGCCCACACCATAAAGAAACAGAACCAGGACCATCAGCGCTAACGAAGTCACCAGCCGCAGGCGGGCTACGCCAAAGCCGTTCACCACAATCAGAATCAGGAGAGCCGCGCCGAGAGCGGCCAAGGTGGCGACGGCCAGAGCACGTATAGGCGGCATCGTTGTTCCGTGGATGACAAACCAGGGCAGAAGCAAGGTAAACATGGTCATGACGCCGCAGAGCACCGCGTGACCGACCAGGACCCAGCGGTTCAGGCCAGGCTGGCGTCGCCGAAAAAGATAGTCTCCTGTGAGGATGGCGACGGGAGGAATCGAGGGAAGAATGTAGCCGGGCAACTTGGATTGGGAAAAGGAGAAGAAGACGATGGGGATAAGCGCCCACAATACCAGGAACTCGGGGAATGCATCACCTGGTCGATTAGGTGCCGGTTTGCGCAAACTTGCTCGGCGCAGACGCCACTCCGCCACAGATGTCTGGATTCCGTCGATGAGCGCCGGAACCGCGATCACAGTCCATGGCATCATGCCCAGCACCACCACGATCAGGTAGTACCAGGGCGGCTGGACATGCTGATAGCGGTCGGTAGCAAAGCGCTCCAGGTTATGCTCCAGGAAAAACTCCCTGAAAAAGGTCGGATTCTGGTGCTGGACAGCCACAAACCACGGAAGCACCATAGCGAAGTAAAGTACAACCCCCGGCCACCAGAGCGAGCGATAGAGAATCGACCACTCGCGACGCAGGAATGCAAAGGCAGCGATGATGGCAAGGGCCAGAAACGGCGCTACTGGACCCTTGGCGAGGGTCGCAAGGCCAGTGAAGAAGTAGATGTCGTAGAGCCAGAACTTGGAATCGGTTTCGTACCAGGCATACCAACCGAGAAGTCCGATGGCAAGCGGTGCAGCCATCTGCATATCTGTTGACGCGCCTCGAGAAAAGCCGATAATTCCTGCGCAAGCGACGGTGATGAGCGCGGCGTCAAGGTGGCCGCCAGGCCGGAACCGGCGCATGTGCAGGTAGATGAGACCCACCATGATAAATGCGAAGGTGGTCGAGGGCAGCCGGGCACTCCAATCGTGCACGCCGAAATCCTGAAAGAGGAACATGGCGCGCCAGTAGTAGAGGGCAGGCTTCTCCAGCCACGGATGTCCATAGAGATAGGGGGTGACGCAGGCGCTGAGCTTTTCCTTGAGATGGTGAGCAGAGTCAAACCGGACCAGCATCTCATGAGCGATCTGTGCATAACGGGGCTCGTCGGCGCCAACCAACCCCATGCCATCGCCACCCAGGAATGGTGTTACTCCGTATAGCAGAAAGAAGACACTGAAAAACAGAAAGACGGCTAGTTCGCCCACGCTGGCCCATCGGGGGAGCCGTTTGCGCGAGCTTTGAAGCAAATCCGGAGCGGATGGTTCCAGATTGGTTTCCACTTACAGCACTTCTCCAGTTACGGCGTTTCTTCGGGAGCGAGCTTTGCAGCTTCCGCGCGAACTATTGAATCCGCTTTGGGTCTGGGTGTTTGGGAACCCGCTGGCTGGTCAGGTCCGGGCTTATTCGTTAACGCTGGCATCTTAACCAAGCTTCGTCAGGGACAAGGCTAACAGATTCGGGAGGAATCTCAAGAGTCCTCAAGCTGGCTGGCGGCGAGATGAGCCAACTCCCGGCGCAACTCAGCCAGTATCTGCTCGAGGGCGCGGGCCAACGGGCCGTCGAGAGTGCATCCAGCTGCGCTTTCATGGCCTCCCCCGCCCAAACGCGTGGCAACCGCAGCCACGTTAACCGCTCTCTTGCCTCGCAAGCTCAGCCGGATACGCCGTTCCGGCAGTTCGCGCAGAAAAACAGCTGCCTCGACCCCAGCAATAGAGAGCGCATAGTTCGCGATGCCCTCACAGTCCTCTTCTGAGGCGCAACTGCGAACCATTTCGTTGTGAGTTACCCATAGCCAGGCAAGCCGGCCCTCCCGCTTCAGATTGCTGAGAGCCTTACCCAGTAAAAGCATTTTGGAGGTAACAGTGGAGAAGAATATATCCTGCGCAATGCGAACGGGGTTTGCTCCGGCCAGGATCAGTTGGTACGCCAAGGCAAATGTGGAGGCCGTGATTGAGCCATAGCTGAAACCCCCTGTGTCCGTGAGCACTGTGGTGTAAAGGCAGGTGGCCATCTCCGGTGTCACAGTGGCGCCGGAAGCCTTCACCAGCCTGTACACCAGCTCACCCACGCTCGCTGCCTCTCGGTCGATCCAGTTGAGCTGAGCGAATTCGCGTGCCGTCAGGTGGTGATCGATATTGATTACGAAGAACTGCTCCAGGCCATGCAGCCGGGTGCGGGTCAGGCTGTCGCACTCCAGCAGAACCACCGCGTCATAGGGTCCGTGCACCCGCAGGACTGTCCGGATATCGTCGGCGTCAGGTAGCATGCGATAGATGGCGGGGATCCGGTCAGCGGTCAGTAAATCCACGCGCTTGCCCATTTGCCGCAGAAGCATTCCCGTGGCCAACATGCTTCCCACTGCGTCTCCGTCGGGCCGGGAATGGGAGCAGACAAGAAACTGCTCTCCGCTGCGAAACACTTGCAAGATCTCAGCAATTGGGTCCGCTGTCGGGATTGCGGACAATGTCTCGTGAGGAAAGCTGGACGTCAGAAGTAATGATTGAGGTCCCGGATTCGCAGAAGGGGAGTCCATGAGTGGCTACTCCGATGGGGCCGGCTGGTCCGCGACGTTTTTTTGCCGCTTGCGAGATCTGTCCATGAGCTCGACAATGCGAGCCTGAAAGCGTCCCGAGCGATCGGCGAGGAAGCTAAGTTCCGGCACATGGCGCACGCCCATGCGCTCCTTCAACTCATAGCGAATGTAGCCCTTGGCAGCTTCAAGACCGGCGATCGTATCCGACTCGGCCTCTTCAATGTTCTTGACGGCGCTATCGAGGGCCACGTAAACGCGGGCCGATTTGCCCCCTGGATTGAGCGCCACTTCACTCACGTAACAGAAACCGATGCGCGGGTCCACAAGCTCTCCCTCAATCATCGCGCCAATCTCAATACGCAGCGTCTCAGCGACTCTGTCCTGGTGATGCTTTCGCGCTCTGTGTTCCGGCATGGCGCCCGTCTCCTGATAGGGGTAAACCATTCAGGATAACAGAGTCGCATGGTCATCTGGCGCGCCAGTCACCATGCTTGAAGTAACGAACCCGAATCTCACCTCTCCGTCAGCTTTCGATGTAGTCCCAGAAGGAGTCGGCCAACTCGGCGCCAAGTTCGTTGAGCATATGCCGAGACGCGCGCTCCACCTCTTCAACGAGACCGTGCAGATATTGCCGCGAGTGAGAGATGGCAACCACGCCAATGGTCGCCGACTGCCATGTAACCCCCTCATCCATCTCGGCCACAGAGATATTGAACCCCTGTTTCAACTGGTCTTTGAGCGAGCGTACAACCTGACGGCGATCCTTCAGCGACTGGGCGTGCTCGATTCGAATCTCGAGGGTGAGTTGGGCGACGGGCATGGCGCGCTTGCGATGTCACGGACAGTGTATGCCGGGTTTGAGGTGTCAGGTGGATTTTTCCACGGATTTCGATGAGAATCCAGTTGCACTCGCATTGCACTGTTCTACCAACTGGAGTTCGCCGTGGAAAAAACGCAACATCCCGAGGCACTTGATCGAAGAAGATTTCTGAAGGTGGTGGCGGCCGCTTGTGCAGCGACCGCCGGCCCGACGTGGGCTTCGCTCAACCACCCGGGAAGCCTTGACGCCCATCATCTGGTAGCACAGACGGATTGCCAGAGGATACTCGATGCGGCTAAAAAGTATCTCGCCGAAGAGCCTCTGACGATTACTGTCTTTCCGACGAAGCGTAGCGCAGGCGGCTTGCACGACTTCTATTCCCAGGCGGATTACTTCTGGCCAAATCCGAAGGATCCGAATGGCCCATACATCAATCGCGACGGCCAAAGCAATCCCGATAACTTCAACGAGCATCGCAAGGTGATGGTGCGGCTCTCGGTTCAGATGCCGGCTCTGACGGCTGCATGGATGCTGACAAAGGAGAGCGGCTATGCGAGACGAGCCTGCGATCACCTTCGCGCTTGGTTTGTTACTCCGGAAACCCGGATGAATCCGAACCTGCAGTTTGCCCAGGCGGTTCAAGGGGCTTCGACGGGACGTTCGTACGGCATTATCGATACACTCCATTTGGTGGAAGTTGCCCGGGCTGCGAGTTTTCTGACCGATGGGACTTTGAGCGCACGGGATGACGATGCAGTGAAGGGCTGGTTTGCCAGTTATTTGGGTTGGCTGAGCACCAGTGCCCCCGGAAAGACCGAGCGAGCCGCGAAAAATAACCACGCCATGTGTTGGGCGCTCCAGGCCGCGGAGTTCGCGCGCTTGGTGGGAAATGAGGCTGCGAGGACTGAAGTCTACCGCCTGTTCCGGGAGACGCTGTTGCCGGACCAGCTGGCTTCCGACGGATCGTTTCCTAAGGAATTGACGCGCACCAAGCCATACAGCTATTCCATTTTCAACTTCGATGTGATGGCCAGCCTGTGCCAGTCGCTCAAAGGACTCATACCCGATCCACCAACCTTCAATCTTCCGGATGGACGCGGGCTCTCGAAAGCGGCCGAGTTCCTCTACCCGTATCTCAAAGACAAGAGCATCTGGAAGTGGGCGAAGGACGTGGAACACTTTGACGCGCTACCAGTTCGCTCACCGGGCTTGCTGTTCGCGGGGATCGCCTTCCATGAGCAAAAATTTGTCGATCTCTGGAAGACGCTGAATCCTGATCCAACGGACAAAGAAATCATCCGCAACTACCCAATCCGGCAACCGCTGCTTTGGGTTTGACGGCTTACTGCGCGCAGCCTGCGTCCCCGCGTACCAGACGGTCATAAACCCAGAGCAGCCCGGCCGTAGCCACGCCCACTCCAGACACGGCCCACCAGATGAGTGACGGCTGATGTAGAACCTCGCCGAAGCGATGAATGAGAAACCCACCAAACCAGCCACCAACGAGCGAACCAATCCCGATGGGCAGGAAGGCAAATCCCATATAAGTTCCCTGCTGGCCGGAGGGCGCGAGGCGTGAAATGTACTCGTAGTAGCGCGGCTGCTGCGTGATCTCGCCAATGGCCACTACGATCAGCGTTGTCACGGCCATGATTACGCTGGGATGCACAGCAAGCATGATCCACGCCAAGCCCGAGATGAGGGTGCCCAGCGTGATGCCACGAAACGACGGCATTTTCTGCGTGAGAATGCTGACCACCATCTGCAGTGCGATCACCGTAAGTGAATCCGCCATGAGCAGGATTTCAGTATTGCTGTTTGCGTTCACGTAGTCATGGACATAGATGGGAAGAATGATGAACTGCTGCCAGAAGGCAATGTAATAGCCAGAGAAGGTGATGAGAAACAGCATGAAGCGCCAGTTCGACACGACAGTTACAAAGTTCCTGGCAACCTGGCCGAGGCTTTCAGTTTGCGCCTCGCCGGTGCGGCGGGGCTCCTTGAACAGAAGCAACACGGCGAAGAACATGACGAAGACGCTCAATGCTGCCATGCCAAAGACTTTCTCCACGCTGAGATGCTTGTGCACCCATCCAGCGAGAAAAGGCCCCAGCGCCCCGCCAATGTTCACCACGGTGTAGTAGATCGAATACCCAATAGATCGCACGCTTTCTTTGGAAGCACGGGCCGTGGTTCCGACGACGGAGGGTTTCACGAGCGCGATTCCAAGGGCCGGAAGCATCAGGATCAGCGTAACCAGCACGACCAGCGGCATCGCACTGCGAACCGGAACAAGCCACGGCGCACCGATGGAGCCCAGCAGGAAGTACGAGATGGCCAGAATCAGGTAGGCCAGCGACAGCGCCCGGCGAAAGCCCATCCGATCCGCGAGAGCTCCGCCGAACGCTGCCAAAAACCACACCAACCCGCCAAACAATCCCGCCAGGCTGCTGGCCCGTTCGACGCCGAAATTCAGGCTCTCATGGAGGTATCGAGGCAGCGAAGCAAACGCCGCGTAGTACGATAGCCGCTCGAAGAGCTCACTGAGGTTCGCAACCCAGAACGGCCGCTCAAAACCAGAACGAATTTCTTCGAAACGTTGAGAAAAGGTCAAAATGGCTCCTGAGTTTCTGTGGCGCAAGCATTTGCGGGGCGCCTCGCGGATGATACGTGAGTTCCGGACAGTGTACCGGAAGCCGCACCCACCTAGGTGGCCGCGGTTTGAGCACCGATAATTTGACCCCCTCATGAGCAGTTGGTAAACTGTAAATGCGGGGTGGAGCAGCCCGGTAGCTCGTTGGGCTCATAACCCAAAGGTCGCTGGTTCAAATCCAGCCCCCGCAACCAAACAAATCATTAACTTAAGCGGACCCTTGGGGTCATTGAGGGCGCAATTATATGCGCCCCGGATTGTTCCGCCCCTGCCGCAGTGCCGTTTTCACCAAACTTCCGAGTCAGATCGGCGAAGTAGCCCACCTTGTGCAGCCGGCGCTTGTTGTAGCTGACCCCAGTCTCCATCAGAAGCCCGGATACCCGGTTCTTCATCTGCACCGTCTGCCTGACCAGCAGGTTCCGGTAGCGAAGCGTTCTGCGTCGATCCCGGATCTCGGTCGGAGCCATGTGGCACTCGGGCAGGAAGTCGCAGCGCAGGCAGTCGGCAATCTTGGCGGCATCGATCTTGTCGTTCTTCTTCTTGGCTGCCGCGATCGCTCGCAGCATCAAAGGATGCGCTACCTTGACCTTATCCGCGTGAGGAAGCGGATGATCGTAGATCCAGCCGGTGAAGATCGTCGCTTCCATGGCGAAAATCCGCGGTCAGACCGACGTAGTTCCGAGGTGCCGAGGTCCGGACGTCGGCACTTCAAAACCTCCTTCTCTTCGAAGATTACGCCCGGCGAATGCGCGCCGTCGCGGCTGAACTTACCCTGAAGCGGATGCACAGTACTTTCGCAAACGAGCGGCCCTAAAAAGGCGTCGATGTTGCTCCCTCGCGCCGTTATGCGGCGACATCTTCCATCACGCCTCACCGTTGCATCCACCACAGAACGCTGCACCGAGCAATGAAGGGATTAGGTTCCAGATGCTCTTACAAATCAATTAAACGGCGGCGCTGGCGATACCTTGGCATTCGGATTCTTCCCAAAGAGTGCGCAACACTCTTTGCGGATATGTCCAATTCATACTGTGGTCTTGGCCGATACCTTCGTCCAATAGACCCGTCGTCGCACTTCTGGCAATCTCGGTTTGCAAGGTCACTCGCCCTGACATGAAAGCGACTAGCAGGCGGAAGGCAGAAGTAGACCGAACGAGAACACGCACGTGCCCACGCCTATTCGATTTGAGAGGAGAATGAAATGGCATCAAAGGGAAAAGTTTTGGTGCTAGTTTCCAGCGGACATGGCTTACCGCTGGAAAATGGCGGATGTTATCGCGGTGCGGGCTATTACCTGAACGAGTTGACGGTTCCGGTCCGCGCCCTCATGCAAGAAGGCTATGAGATCACTTTTTCCAACCCCAAGGGCAGCACGCCGCAACTGGACCTCCATTCCGCTGTCCCCGATTTCTTCGGCGGGGATGAGGGTAGGCTCCATGATTATTTCGAATTCCGCGACAGCCTGACTGGCCTCAGAAATCCAACTCGCATCTCGGATGTCGTTGCATCGGGCCTGGATCAGTACGACGCTGTTTTCGTTCCCGGCGGCCATGGTCCAATGATCGATCTTCTCGATGATCCCAACGCGGGAATCGTGTTGAGGCATTTCCATGAAACATCCAAGCCCACTGCGGTGCTTTGCCATGGCCCGATTTCACTACTCTCCGCGCTTCCCGAATCGAAGGAGTTTGTCGCCGCGCTGTCGGCGGGCGATACCGCTGGAGCACAAGCCAAAGCCAAAGGATGGATCTATGCCGGATATAAGATGACGATTTTTTCGACAGCGGAAGAGCAGCAGCGGGAACCAATTGAGATTAGCGGTAAGGTTCTCTTCTACCCGGACTTTGCCTTGCGCACGGCGGGCGGTGACGTGACTGTGGCCGCTCCGTGGCAGAGCTATGTCCTTCAGGATCGCGAGTTGATCTCGGGTCAAAACCCGTTCTCGGACGAGGCGCTTCTGAAGCTTCTTCTACCGGCACTCGAAGCGAAGAAGACAGTGACTGTGTAAGGGGGCTGGCCCATCCTCCATTGGATCGAGTCTTCGCTACTAACGAGCGAGGCTGGGCCACTCATCGCTCATCGCTGTTCGACTCCCGCTGACCAGACGCAAGTTGCGAAGCATGGGTTGTGTTTGTTCATTTGCGCCGCTATTTGGGAGCAGGAACCGCTAATTCGAAATGCCGGCATTTCGTCCAAGTGGAAAGTCCCGACTGGAAGTCAGCGCACCTAGTGTTCTTTCATTTGCGATTGTATCCGGTGGCCTGAACAATGATTGATTCTGGCGTATTGAGACTATGGCTTTGAAGCGCGGCGGGCAGGTTCAAGAAGAAAGTTGCACCGCGTCCAGCGGCGGCCTCGGCCCACAAGCGCCCACCATGCGACTCAACGATTGAGCGGCTGATACGAAGCCCCATGCCGGTGCCGTGCGGTTTGGTTGTGAAGAACGGGTCGAAGATTTGTTCCGCGAGTTGCGGCGGAAACCCTGGCCCAGTATCGCTGACAGAAACAAGAATTTGCTGGTTTTCAGCTCGCTGCGACATGATGATCAATTCTCGGATTCCTTCAACGTCCTTCATCGCTTCGATGCTGTTGACGATTAGATTCATCGCGACCTGCTGCAATTGCACGCGATCTCCGACGATTTGAGGAAGATCGGCTGCCAGTTCCGTCCGGACCGATATGTTGTATCGCGCCGCCTGATCGCGCAACAGGGCGACCGTTTCTGGAATGATCTCGTTCACATTCAGACTCTCCTGGTTCGGGACACCCTTCTCGAATTGCGAGCGGATCCGGGCAATGATTCCAGCAGCACGTTGTGCATCCCTTGCAATTCTGGTGACAGCGGTGCGCACCAGATCGAGATCGGGCTTATCGCTGCCGAGGCTTCGCAGGCAGACATTGGCGTTGGTCATTGTTCCACTGATCGGTTGACTAACTTCGTGTGCCAGGGAGGCAGTCAGCTCTCCCATGGTGGTCACCCTGTTGATGCGTGCGAGATCACCTTGCGCTTGGCGCAAAGCCTCCTCCGCCCGCTTGCGCTCGGTGATGTCCGTGACTGCTCCAACAAACTCCAGCTCGCCGGACGGGTTCTCCCGTGCTTGAACTACAACATGCAGATACTTTACCGATCCGCCCCGCGTCATTAGCCGATATTCAATATCGAAGCCTGTCCTTTGATGGATCGCAGATTCGATCGTCTGCTGCACTCGAACTCTGTCCTCGGGATGTATTTGCTGAATCAGCCACCCCACCGTTGGCTCAACGGACCGATCAAGCTCGTAGATTTCGTATGTTTCTTCCGACCAATAGAGTTTTTCGCTGAGAACGTTCCTGCCGAAGCTACCGGTGTGGCTAATTTTTTGCCCTTGTGCAAGGAAAGCTTCGCTGCGCTGTAGATTCGAATAGAGGTTGGCATTCTCTGCGACTTGCGTCTCCAATTTCGCGTTAATCACAGCCAATTGTTCCGAACGCCGCTGAATGCTGCGCACACGGAGTAGATAAAGCGCCCACAGAAATCCAGCAAAAAGAGCCACACAAAAAATTCGGAACCAGACTGTCTGGTAATATGCCGGCAAGATTGTGAAGTCTATGCTTGCAGCCTTGCCTGACCACACGCCATCGGTATCGGACGCCTCAACGCTGAAGTGATAGTGGCCGGGCCTAAGGTTGCGGTACTCAACGGGACCCGCTGTCGTTACTTCGTGCCAATCCGTGTCTGTTTCGTGCAAACGGACCCTCGAACGGACCGCTTCAGGATCAGACAGGCTAATCGCGGAATAGCCGATTTCCACGCTCGATGTGCGTGCGGGAAAGTTGAGTGGAGAATTGACCTCATAGTTTTTATCGTCTGCCGACACCGATTGAATGGCGATGGGAGGTACTGTGGCCTTTTTCTGGGCCTGATTGGGATCCAGCCATACCACGCCGGATGTCAAGGAAAACCACAATCGTCCATCGCTGCCTTCGAGCGCCGACTGCAGTGCCCGGATCTGATTCGCAAGGCCGGGCAGTCCATCCCGGGTTCCGAAATGCTCTCCTTTGACACGATAGGAGGGATTCTTGAGCGCTTCGGCAATCTCGGACTTACTGATATGAAAGATTCCGGAAAGGCCGTTCAGCCACAGATCACCGTTCGCTCTTTCCACGATTCCAGTGATTCCAAGAAGCCAATCGTCATCCACAGCGTGGATAGCGTGGAATCCATTACCGTCGAACATCTGCAGCCCAAATTCGCTCCCGATCCAAACGTTGGGCCCACGCCCGGAGATTGCGGTGACATTACCCCTCGGCGCGCCATCGCCGAGACCGAATGTCCGAAGCTTCTTTCCATCCAATATCGCAAGCCGGATCTTCCGCGAGGCTGAGTAGCCAAACCACACGCGCCCGAGACTGTCGGTGAACTCAACGTAAGGACCTCCAGTTGGTAAGTCTTTGCGCTGACCATCGCTGGTCCAGACACCGTCCGCGAATCGATACAGACCATACCGCAAGAACGAGACCCAGAGTCCGCCGGCGCGGTCCTCGGTCATCGCCTGTAGATAGAATGCCTGTTCTGCCATTTCTTTCGGTAGGGCAACTTGAAAAGGCCTCCCACGAACAAGATGCCACAGCCCGCCCCTCCCTCCGAACCAGACAGTGTTGTCCCTGGCACGATAAGCTGCCCCCCAACTGACCGGGGTGCGAAATCGAATGGTGTCGACATGTCCACCAGTCACCCGATAGAGTTCGTTGATTGCCTTGGATGGGCCCATAAAAAAACCAATCCATACGGATCCATCGTTATCCCCGGCAATTGCCGAGGTTCTTTTGACCGAGAATTCCTGCTCGACGAAAGGGACGTAAAAGAAGCGATGAAGCCCTTTTTCGTCGGCGTACCAGATGTTTCCCTCGCGATCGACCAGCGTTCTACGCACATCCTGGCTCGAGGCAGCCTCATCCTGTGTCTCGTCATTCGTTGTGCCTGTTGCAGTCACCGCGTCGTTGGCGGGAAGAGCGGTCCCAATACGCGTCAGTCCGCTGACTTCATTTACCGTCCATACAGCGTTCGTTCGGTCAACAACCTGTGCGCCGTTCTTTCCAAAGAGAGGCAATTCATGCAGCTGAATGTGAGGAATAGTCCCTCGGTTCGGCACTTGTTGCAGCACATTCGGGCCTGTTAGAACCTTCTGGTCGGCATCCAGAGTAAACCCGTGAAAGTCTGCTCTTGAACTTACAACCAGAAATCGCCTGCTGCCGGAAGGCAGACAGAGCAGCCGCTGATGATTCGAGAAACCAGTGATTACCCACACTGTATCGGTTCGATCGATTCCCAGGTTACTGATGGTCGTTGGGCCATCCCACTCAGTCCCCAGTTTTTGCCACTTCGCCCCGTCGAACTTCCACACACCGGTGCCGGTCCCAGCCCACAAGATTCCTTTGGAGTCCTGAGCTAGCGTGTACACAGTTCCGGTCGGCGGGATGACCGCAATTCCATAGTTCGTTACCCGCCCGTGGATTAAGTAACTGAAGCCACCGTCTAAATACCCCACCCAAAGGCCGCCTGCTGGAGGTGCGAACAAGGTATGCACATCTGTGCGAAGCAGTCGATCTCCAGAGGACGGACGAAAGCGGGCGAAACGCGTGCCGTCAAAGCGAAACAGGCCGCTGGAACCGCCAAGCCATAGATAGCCGTCGGCCGTTTGTGCGATGGCATGAGTGGTCTCCGGTGCCCCCTGCTCAACACTCCAGGTCTGAGACATGACCTGTAGACTGCCTGATGGCGAGTTTTGGAGCGTGCCTTGTGACCTGGCGAGATGATTATCGAGCGCAAGCGCGACGAGGGTGACAAGCATGACAAAGGCCGCCCGCCATGAAATGTGACGACGGCCGCATTCTGAGATCTCCCGAATCCCTCGCGCGAATTCGACCAATTTTAGCTCCGTCCACGGTGGCATGTGGCCTCACTATGAGCATTTTGGCGGTCGCGTCGATCTTATCGCCGCCCAGCAGGGCTCAAAACGGACCCACCGAGAACGGTTGACGAATAGGCTGGTCAGAATCGAGCCCCGCAGTCTGCAGCCCGCATCTCTGCGGACTCTCCCCATACGGAACCATCATAGTATCTACCGGATTCTCTTCGCTGATCTTCCCTACAAACTCTTCCCCGCCGTCGATCACGGGATACTGCGGCGCCGTTCAGCACCCGCGCAGATGGACCCCGAAGGGCCGTAGGCCATGCTGAGCCGAGGCCTTAAAAGTCCAGCCGTGCCGAGAACTGCAGCTGCCTTGCGTAGAAAGCGAGAACGCCGGACGTAGACGCCGGAGTCCCATAAGTGGGAAGGCTAATCACGCCGTTATAGGAACCATAGTTAGAGTGGTTCAATAAATTGAAGGCCTCCACTGCCGGAGTGATCCTGAATCGCTCGTGCAAGGTGAAGACCTTGGCGAGGTCAGCGTCTACGCGCTCGACGGAGAGACCTCGAAGCGAGTTACGGTCGACAGTCGTCAATCCTGTATTTGAATCGAAGTGATCATGGCGCGGATTGTTGTAGGCCGTCGCAAGGTAGTCTGCTGTGCTGACATGGGAACAGATCGATCCCGGGAGTGCACCGGAAATGTAGTCGGCAGGCTTGGCGCAGTAGCTGCGATTGTAAGTTGCGCTCGCGACAAGCCCGGTTGGGGTGGAACCGCCAACCGTTGTCGCATAGGCTAATCCAGAGCCGTAATGATAAACAATTCCGCCGCCGATTCCCCGCTTCGAATGATAGTCCGTCGTAACAGCCAGAGTATGCCGCTGATCGTCAACGGAATTCGCCCACTCGTTCGCGTAGTTGTACGGGTTTGATGCATAAGAGAATGCATTTGGCGAGTTGTCCTTCTCCACGCCGTAGGTATAGGACGCCATGCCGCTCAGGCCAAATTTCGTCCGCTGTCGAAGGCTAAAAAGAATATTCTTCATCGCAGAACCGACATAGCCAGGTGTCATTGCCGTTGCAATAACCGCATAGTGGCTGTTCGGTTCAACGCGAGACGTAATGCAACCATTCGGGCACGTCGCGCTGACCGGGCCAATGTTGGTTTGATTCCAGCCTGTGGACGGATCATAGGCAGTGTTGGCGTCAAAACGGGTCCAATCATGGAATACCCGCAACTGAACGAGGTCCAGTGAAATGGTTGTAGTCGAGGTCAGTTCCTGCTGCAAGCCGATCGAACCTTGCACTGACCATGGCGTTCTGATTTTCTGGCCCGTCACCTGAATCGACTGGTAGACATTCTGCGGATCCTGTACGAAGCTGGACGTATTCTGAGCCAGAAATGGATCAGTCAGGCTGAAACCAGTCTTGATGGTCGCTGCGGCTTGCACGGAGTTAACTCCGTTGAAAATCTGGCCGTCAGAGAATGCATTAGCAAGCAGGTCTGCAAAATAAATACCCGTGCCGCCGCGGAACACGGTTTTGCCCGTTCCAAGAGCATCGTAGGCAAAGCCAATGCGGAGGCCGAAGTTCCAGTTGTTGCCATGCTGCGCAGAGACCACGCCGTTGATCGTATTATTTCCCGCTGTAATGAGACCGATGTTGTTGTCGTAGCGGAGACCGACGTTTGCAGTCAGGCGCGGGAACATCTTCCAGTCATCCTGTGCCCACAGGCCAATCATGTTGCTATTGATGCTGGTGTTGAAGTTGCCAAAGCCCTGGGTGTATGCCGATACATTAGGACTGATCGCCGCGTAATCCCAGGTGCTCGGATCGAGTTGATTCGGGAAAACCTCATCCCACGTCATTGGAGTAGTCCAGTTGGTAGGATCGGCTTTGACGGTCGCCGCACCCTGAATGTTTTGCGGGAAGGAACCGCGGATCGGGTCGAAAATATACTCTGCGCCGAACTGGACGCTGTGCTTCCCCTTGAGCCAGTACGCATCGTCTCGAAATTGAAAATACCGAACCGGAAGATATGAAGGATAGTTGTAGGCGGCTCCAATGATCTGCGAAGGAAAGGTGATCTGCATACTCTTGAGCGCAGGCTCCGACACACCCCCCTGAAAGAACGTTGAGCCAAACAACGTGTTCACGATTGTCGACGAGATATTGCGTGTCCACGCTCCAATGAAGCCATAGTCGCTGCCGCTCACGGAGTACCCGCGGCTGAGCGAAGAATTGCCGGAAGGAAGAAGATCCGGCTGTGAAAAATCGTAGCGGAAATAGCGGCCGAAGATGTGATCGCGGGCGCGGGGCTGCGAGTCGATACGGCCCAGGGATTTCTCTGTTGTTAGCGTATTGCTAAGGGAGTAGGTGAGTGGTGGGATTGTGAAACCCACGAGCTGTGTATTTGTCGTCTCAGGCCGGTGCTCCCCCTCGTATGAGGCAAAGTACCAAAGTCTGTCCTTTCGAATCACGCCTCCCAATGTGCCGCCATACTGTTGATCGGAGAAAGGCAGAACCGTCTTTGTAATTGGATCGGCGGCGTCAAAAACGTCGTTCCGGAAGTAGCCAAACGCGGATCCGTGGATGGTGTTTTCACCCGCCTTGCTTTGCATATTCATCACCAGCTGAGAACTGCGTCCCTGAGTAGCATCGAACTGATCCGTGGTGATCGCATACTGGCTAAGGGCATCGCGGCTGAATTGCGGTTGGCCGAAGTCGGAAGCCGCTCCTGTCGCAGTTACCTGTTGCTTGTCTAGATTGAACTGTTCACGTCCTTGACTCAACATACCCAAGGGGCTGAAGTTGGTAATTGCGTTGCGACGAATTCCAGGGAGCAAGGTAGCCAGATCCATGTAATTTCGGCCATTGAGGGGAATGCTTACCATCATCTCGGGGTCGATATTTGCGGCTATTTGGGATGACGAGGTATCGATTGCATTGACCTTAGTGGTCACAGTCACGGCGGAAGTCGCGCCGGCAACGGGCAGCATCACGTCAAGTGTGACCGTGTTCCCAACCAAAACAGTCACCTTTCTAGCAATTGTTGCGAAACCTGAGCGACCAACCCGAACCGTGTAATCAGCTGCCGTTATGCTTGGGAATTGAAACACTCCGGCCTGGTCCGAAGTCGTATGAAAAGTGGCTCCGCCATCGGCTTGCGCCACTACATCTGCCCCGCCAATCACACGCCCGGCGCCGTCTGTAACGGATCCGGTAATACCTGTTTGCTGTGCGTTCGCGACGCCAATCAACACGAGGACGAGCGGAGTCACGCCTGCGACAAATCGCATGCGCCACAGGATCAGTAAGTCCGCTGCTCCAGCTTGACCGAGCGCTGCGCACAGAACTGCGCCAATCGACTTCTCTTGCACAATGTCACCTCAGCGGGGGCTTGTGAGACCGATGGCGTCATGGGCCTCACTCGGAATTTTGGTAGTACTGAGCCGCACGCGCGACCGTCTTAAACGATACCGCAGAATTCTTCGGGCGAACGTCTAGTGCCGACATTTTCCGCCGCACGGCGGACTGACGTCAACAATACTTTGGTATGGGTGCAGGCAGCCCCAAGCAGGATAATCTTGCCCGCCTGTCACGCTGGAGTCCGCGGGATCGAGTCGCGTCTCTCCCGCCAGAGGTTCGGACCACTGACCCAAGCTTAACGAAATCCAGAGTTCTTGAATGGCGACATCAGGGCAACGCGCTCGTTGACTATTCAGATCAATCTGTGTCTTCGGAAAGTTGCTGTATAAGCGGTTTCGCTGCAAATTGGGCCGGGATCGCTTCCCGCAGATCCAAGTTGACGCGAAGGCGACTATGGCCCCGGTGCAAAGCTGGATTTGCATGTCCATCCGGGCGGGCAGATGCTGTTGATCACCGAAGGTACCGGCTACTACCAGGAACGAGGAAAGCCGATTCGCGTCGTTCACAAGGGACACGTGATCAAAGGCGCTCCGGGCGTCGAACATTGGCACGGGGCAGCTCCGGGAAGCAGCTTTGCCTATATGGCGGTGACACCGACACAAAAGGGAAAGACGATCTAGTTAGAGCCGGTCAGCGAGAAGGACTATAGCAGCGCAAAATGAAAATACCCCCTGCGCGAACCCCAGTGCCACGACAGTGCTGGGCGACAATGTTTACTTGTCTATCGGCAACTCATACCGGATGACGTCCACGCTCTCTCTCAGCTCGTCGATGGTGATTTCGAGGACCTGATTCGTAAGGTCAAGGTGTTGATCAAGCTCTTCGAGGACAAATCCGAAAAAAAGTCGCTGGAGGTCAAGGCCCATCCCAGTCGCTCCATTTATGCAGATGAGGCCGGTATGGAGTGGAACGTCCGCGAGCACTCCTTTCGTGCCCGGCGCATCCTTCTGCCCACGGAAATCCTTGCAGTTCCAGGTGACGAGGACCCAATCCTCGTCGAGCAGGACTTTCTTTAATTCCCTGTCTTTCCGGCCTGACTTGCCAATCCAGCCTGCCTGTGCAATGTCTCGAACGGGGCTCCTGAGGAAAAGTCCCGCGAGGTCGCCGACATTTATCTCAAGGGCGCGATGGGGCCTGATTCCACCCCTATTGCGGCGACCAGAAACGATTTGCCCGACCCTGCCCCTTTCGCAGGACAATACCTCGATCAGCGTACTCATACGATCTATTCCTTCACTGCGTCCAATGGTCACTTGCGAGCATGGGGTTCTGATCTAAGGCGGAAAGACGCTAACCAGTTTTATGACCTTTTTGGTGATGTGTTCAAATTCGAGGGATCAGGCGATTCGACGAAAGTCTCGTTCGACATGAATGGCGAGACTTATTTCGCAGGGAGACGGTTGAGTCAGATTCACCTAGATAATGCAGCCCTGCAAGTCTTCACTGGCGATTACAGGAGTGCGGAGTTGGATAGCGTGATTCAGTTGTCCGTTGAACACGACAATTTGATTCTGAAAAATCGTAACAACCCTCCACTAACACTGACTCCGATCTCTAACGACGAATTTGAAGCGGAAGGCACTTTTGTGATTGACTTCCACCGGGATGTGCACGGGAGGGTGTCGGGGATGAGCTGGTCCGAGCACGCAGCGCGTGATATTGGTTTTGCTCGGACGAATTGAACACTGGCCGAAGGAAATGCTCAAGACAGAAGTTCCGACGGAACTGGCTCTGGTGCTGTGCTGCGTTGCTCTGGTTTGCGAGGCTACTAGTTTTCGTTTTCCATAAATGCCGGCTGAATTGCGGTGGCGCAAAATGCTCCCCTTCGCGGTGATGAACAAACGCCATGTCACCTGTCCACCCAACGCCAGCGACTGCTCGCGAAATCATTGGTATCAGAGGCTCATGCCAATGTCGTGACCGATGCTGATTTCGTGACGCGGGGCCAGTGGTTCGATTTGTTGGGCGGGATCTTGCTGAATCTTGTGCTCGGCTGGGGTAAATGAGCCTGCTCTCTCGCCAACTTCGTGGCAGACGGGCGCGCAGAGGAAATGCCCAGCGATTCGCACAATTGCTCACGGTCGCTCGTGACGATTGCGATTTCACTGCGACCACGAGAAGCCGCGACGTAGAACTGCTCCTGCTTCATCACGTCGCCGGATAGAACCACCGCGTCCACGGTCTTTCCCTGGCTGCGATGTGCTGTGATGGCGTAGCCGTGATCGAACTCTCGATAGTTTGCCGGCAGCGTCCGGCCATCTTCAAGCTGAATGCGACCTTCATCGACGCCGCGCACTTTAGCCAGTTCTCCATTCGTAGCGCGGAAGTCGGTCTCCCGGCGATTTCCAGTCAACAGCAGCCGGTCTCCAGGCGACACTTCAATCTGGCTGCGTTCTCGAACGGAAAATGAGCGCGCCTGTGTCGGGCTCACCATGCGCTCGAGACCGTTTATATCCCTGGCGATGATTTGTGCCCCGTCTGCCCGATCAACAATAAGTGCCTCATTTCGACCAATCCCATGAGACGAGCGGTGGAACAACAGGACCTGACCTTGCTGGTAGTTCGATAAATCCTTTTTCTGCGCTTCAGTCCATTGCAAGGGCGTATGGCGCTCGAAAACTCTGCCCGGTCCCAACTCGCCGCTTACCTTCATGCCCTCGCGAATTGCATGAGTGATCCTGCCAATCTCTTCATGCGTGCCGGCAACGTCGAGCACTTTGCGGCTCGGGGCAGTTGTAAGTTCACGATATGCCGAAGCCACGGCCTGCGGATGCTCTAAGTTCGGGACCTCACGTATGGCTCCGAGCTGCTCAAGTTTCCTGAATCCTTGTTCGGTCTCCTGACGTAGCATCTGAATCGCATCTCGGTATTCAGCCTGTGTCTGACGTTGTACGCCTGTGAGCGAAACGCTCTTCATGTGCGACCCCCGCTCCAAGATGCGCAAGGCGTCTGATGCTTCGACGCTCTGGATTTGCCGTGTGTCGCCGGAAAAGAGAATGCGCGCACCCTCCCGCTCTGCGAACTTGAGCAATCCTTCCGTCTGCCTGCCTGAAACCATGCCCGCCTCGTCAACGACAAGGGCTCGTCCGAGGAGGGGAGGCTGTTCGGTGTTGGCCTCCAGTAGGCGTGAGATTGTCATTGCATCTTGAAAGCCAACCTTGCGCAACTCCTCGACCGCGCTTCGAGTTGGAGCAACGGCCACAATCTCACGGCCTGCGTCGCGGAGGCCACGGTCGATTTCATGCAGAGTCGCGGTTTTGCCAGTTCCTGCAGCCCCGCGCAAATTGATTGCGAAATCTCTGGAATCCAGAACTAGGTGTACGGCCCGCTGCTGCTCTTCTCGCAGCCGCTCAGAGCGATGGAATTCTCGGTCGCCGCCCAAGTGTTCGTATCTTCCGATTCCCCGATCCACCACCGCAATCATGCGCTGCTCGCGTTCAAGGCTCTCACGCGTAGCCAGATTGTTTCCGGCCCCGATAAGGCTGCCCTGCGCAAGCTCCACTTCAAGTGCACCGCGCAGGTGGCCCGGGTCGATCTACCCGCGTCCATAACGCAATGCTTCAGCCATCAACTCGTGATCACGAACAACAGAGTTGCGTTCGAACAGATGCTCCTTTGCATACTGAAGGGATTCGGCTGGAGAAGGATTGAAGAAAACTACTGCTACTCTTGACGGATAGCTTCCGATAAACGTTCTCATCAGTGATGAGTCGGGAGATAGACACCGGAGCAGCCACGATCCATAGATTAACTGAAAAGGGTCAGGCGACTGAACTACGGAACTTATCGCTTTTTCGGACCACGGCTGGCCTTTTTCAACTTCAATGTTCAACCATGAGCATGCAGAAGGAACCATCAACTCTTCTTCTCGCGCAATACACTGCCCTACCACCGGGCAATCGTCACGAATCGTTCCCGCCCTGAGCTCCCCAACTGTACGCGCGCGTCTCCCCGCATCGGCAAGGTATTCGAGCCGATTGCGGCGAAACTTTAATATCTCATCAAGCCGTGCACGGATTCGATTTTGTAATTCAAGGTTTTCATTAGGCTTGCTTCGAATTGGGTTCAGCGAAGGTGCGGCAGCTGTCAGGTTGGCAACTGCCGCTCAGTCTGGAATGGAATTGGCTAGCGGGTTCTAGTGGCTGAACCCTGCGGAGTTGTGCGAGACACCGTTGCCGCCCCTGTGCCGCGGCCCGTAACTGTGCGGTTGGCACTCTGCCCGTTCGGCCCGGTCACTGTGGTTGACTTGGTACCTGCGCCGCGCGTGGTATTCCGGGTAGCGGTGTTGCCGTTCGGGCCGGTTGTTGTAGCAGTTACGCTGCCAGTGCCGCGGCCGGTAACTGTGCGGTTGGCGCTTTGTCCGTTCTGGCCCGTCACAGTGGTTGAGTTGCCACCCGCATAGTGCGTGGTGGAACGAGTTGCCGTGTTACCGTTGGGGCCAGTCGCGGTCACGTTCGTCTGGCCACTTCCGCGAGTCGCAGTGCGGGTAGCTGTTTGTCCGTTTGGGCCTGTGGTGGTGGTCGTGCTGGTGGTTTGGGCGACAACCGTAGACGCGCACAGAGCGAATGTGGCGATAGCAAGAGCGATTGATTTGGAATTCATTGAACTCTCCTCATGGCTAAGATATCGGCCGTCTTCCTACCGTGCCGACTAACCATGTGAACCTAAGTATGCAGCAACAGTTGTGCTCCAGAGTGTAAGGAAGTGTAGCACCGGGATAGAGGCCACGATAGGTAAGTAACTAGGCTGAGGGTAGATATAAACGCACCGTTAATCCTGTGGAATCGGTGCGGTTCTCGGCGTATATCTTGCCTTGATGCAGGTCGGCAATTCTCTGCGAGATCGAAAGTCCCAGCCCCGTTCCTCCCTCTTTCCTGTCTCGTGATTCCGAAACCCTGTAGAAGGGATCGAATAGAAATGGAAGCGCCGATTCGGGCACACCGGGACCGTTGTCGATGACGGTAATTTCGCATTGCCTGCGCCCCGATTCGCTCGGAGCCGGACCGGCTTTGATCGCGACTGCTGTGCCATGTTCTGTGTACCGAACAGCATTTCGCACGATGTTTTCGATACAACTCCGGAGAAGGTTCGGATCGCCCCACACGCAGCAGTCGCTCTCAACGCATACGGACACTGCTTTGCGATCGTTCTGCATTTCGAATTCGGCTTCCCGTGCAACGTCTTCTAGCATCCGCTTCAGGTCTACCTTTTCCATGGCAGGCCGCGAGGTTTGCAGATCAAGCCGCGTGAGCAGCAGGACCTGACTGATCATCGCGTTCATTCTGTCCAGATCGACCTGCATCTGCTCCAATACGTCGCCTTCTCCGCGGCGCATCAGTTCGAGAGAAACTGAGAGGCGAGTCAAGGGAGATCGCAACTCGTGCGAGATGTCAGCCAGCAACTCCTGTCGCTTCTGAATCAGGATTTGAATACGATCCGCCATCTGGTCGAAGGCCCGCGCCGTATCTGCAAGCTCATCGTCGCGAGGTGAGATAACGGGCATTACCCTCGTAGTGAGATCGCCGGCTGCTAGCCGCATCGACGCCATTTGCAGCGCACGAACCGGCGCCACAATATGGCGCGTAAGAAGAAAGCAGAAAACTCCGGCAACCAGCAGGGCGAGCAGCAGACGGCCAAAGAGTGGAAAGATGAAAGTTCCATCCACAAAACGACTCATCGGATTCACCTCGATTACGAAGGTGAATCTTCGCTGGCCGTAGCTTACTGGAGACGCCGCGGTCCAAAACCTGCCCAGGCGTAGTGTCGATCCTCCCGTGCGAAGGCTCTCTTTCAATGTTCTATCGATGTGCGCCGGAAGTGGGCGGCCAAGGACATCCTGTTGGCGCTCGTCCAGAAGGCACGCCTCCATTCCGGACGAATCGCGGAGCCTGGCCAGATACCGCTCCAGTGCCGGCTTGCCGCCGGTTTCATAAAAGTCGACCGCACTGTGCGCGTAAAGATCCTGGGTTAATCGCGCCCAGCGACGCCCAAGCGGCTGGGTCCCCGTGAAAACCGTAGCCATGAGTACAAGGAGCGAACCGACAGTGAGTGTGAGCCAGAACCAGATAAAGATTTTGGCATATAACGTTCTTAGCCCCTTCATGCTTCTTCGACCTGGCCAGTATAGATATAACCGGTTCCACGAAGGCTCCGAATGCGCTCTGTCTCACGATATGTAGCACCCAGCTTCTTCCGCAGATTGCTGATATGGTTATCGACACTCCGATCGAACGGCGCAACCGGGCGCCCCAGGCAGACTTCTGCAATCTCGTCCCGTGAAACAACTTTGCCGGCCGACCGCACCAATACCAGGAGAATGTCGAACTCAGCTCCGGTCAGCGGAACCTCGGCCCTATTCTGCATGACGCTGCGAGTTGCCGGATGGATCTCGATATCTCCGATGCGGAAGGTTTGCGGTTGTGGGGCTTGCCGGATGTTCCGCTTCAGGACCGCTCGGATGCGCGCCACCAATTCGCGTGCGTTGAATGGTTTCGGGAGGTAATCGTCCGCTCCCGCCTCCAGACCGGCGATTCGATCTGCCTCATCGCCGCGGGCCGTCAACATAATAATGGGAACTTCTGATGTGGCACGAATCTTTTTCAGAACGATTCGCCCATCTCCACCGGGGAGCATCACGTCCAGCACAATCAGTGCGAAGGTTTCTTCTGTTGCCTTGTGTACTCCGTCGTTGGCGGTGTGCACGGCGGTGACTTCAAAGCCATCCATCCGCAACAAGCGCCGCAAGGATGCACATAACTCCGTGTCATCGTCCACCAGAAGTACGCGAACCAGATCTGCACTCTGACGAGGAGCGGAATCCTCCTCGCCAGACATAGAAGTCGTATGTGCGGTTTGGTCCGGTCTAAGCTTCACCACAGAGAACACATAGCCCTCACGTTCATACTAATTTCCCGCGGCCCTTTCGCGAAGCTGTATTGCGCAGAGCGTGGGATATCCGCTGCTGCCCATGGTATTGAAGAGCGGCCCCTTGGCGGCGACAAACTGACCGACGCCGACAGCACTCATCGATGCCGGGCTGAACCCAACGAATTCCGTTGTCGCCGCAGTCTGCACATCCATCTGCTGAATGGCCGGACGTGATGAGACGAGAAGTCCGGAAAGGCCATTGATAGAGAGCGAAGAGGTTGCAGAGTCAACCGACGCAACCTCGCCGATCAGTTGAGAGGATTCCAGGTAAGCGACGCTCGCCGTGAAAGATGGAGCGGAGCCGGTCACAAGGTTCGACCCGACATTGACGACTAATTCCTGGCCAGCCATCAAATCCGATGCGCTGGTAAAGACGGCTCCGGAGGCCTGAGGGTAGGTGGCAGTACCGATGGCGTATTCAGCACCTGTCGGAAAGGACACTGTGGCGACCTCGCCAGCAGTAAGCGAGGATGCATTAATGCTCCTCTGAACCAGAAGTTGGATTGTGGGGATGGCCGCGGTGGCATCGGTACTGAGTACAAGCCCCTTCACTGCCTGCGCCCCTGAGTTGCCGGCATACGATATCGAATTGAGAGCCAATCCGCCGTCGCCTAACAGACTGAGGTCGGTGGTCACAACTTGCCCGACGGATAAGCAAGCCGAGCTTGCGGTTGAGCAAATCGACGCTGGATAGTTATAGGTGGTCGAGCCGCTGCCGGTGAGCACCAGCGAATCGCCGTATGCCGTAGTGATGCCTATCTGGCTACCACTAATGCTGCTGATCGTTCCAAATACGTCGTCGACTTTCGCCTGTTGAGATGAGTTGCTTGAGGGTTGTGGCAAGACCGACAGGTTGACCGATGTGCCATTGGCCAGAGTTACGGACAAGTCGCTTTGCAGGAGATCGGGAATACTCAGGTCCAGGTTCAGCCCTGTGGTCGAGTTTGCTGCGACTGTAATCGGAAACACGCCGCTTGAAATCGTAACGCTCGCATTGTTCAGAGCGGGAGCAAACGTACATGTTGCGCCCGCCGCGCAGGTTTGCCCTGAAACAGCGACAGCCGACAATCCATTATTCATGATTGTCACTTGCGGGTTCGCCAGTGTCATCGTCATGCTGGTATACGTTCCGGAGTCGATGACCGTCGAAGCTAGAAACCCGGTGTCGCTCACCAATTGGGCCAGATCAACCGTCACAGGGCGCGGTAGGAGCGAAACGTTGCCTGGTTGCAGGACTGCCTCCGTGATTTGAACCTGAAACGACAAGACAGTGACATCCGTGGGCGGTGTATCGGTCACAACCAGATTGACCGTTGCATTCGCAGTCGGGGTCGGGGAAGACTGCCCCGTCGATCCAGCTGTGCATCCGCATAGATAGATGCCGGCAACGAGCCCAAGACCGGCTGTCAAGATTTTTTGCATGTACATCACATTCTCCTCAGTCCACGAAGCTCGATCGCTTCCGGCAGTTTCGTTTCTATCAGGAATTGCGATTGAGAAATGTATGGAAGTGCAATCCTCTCCCGACACTTCCATACATCGTTGAGATCGCAAAAGTGTTATCACAATAGAGCGGTTGGCCTGAACAGACCACACGCTTCCGGAGGGAACAATGAAAACACGATGGGGAATCATTGCCGGAGTCTGTGCTTTCGGCATTGCACTGACAGCTTCCGCAGCCGCTTTCCAGGATCAGGACGGTTGGATGCAGAGGCGTGTTTCGGGGCTGTTCATTCATGGGGTAGAACGGGAGCTGAACATCACGGACGCGCAGCGCATGCAGATCAAGACGATTCTGCAAACGGAAAAACCGACGATTCTGATGCTGGCCGAGCGTGCTCGACAGGAGCGTACGGAACTTGTCTCCAGACAGACATTCGACGAAGCGTATGTACGGTCTTTTGCGCAGCAGCACGAATCCACGGCGGAAGACGCCCTGGTGGAACGCGAGAGAGTGCGGACCGAGATATTGCAGGTTCTCACACCGGAGCAACAGCAGAAGGCCGAGCAGATCCGAGAGGATCTTCGCTCGAGGTTCTTCGAACGTCTGACGACGATCGGGGACCAACTGTAGCGACAGCCCACACGCATCGAGGCGAGGTGATGGCAATTGGACTCATGCTTTGCCATTCATCCGCCTCGACACCGGAGCGCATTGTCGAAATTCAAAGAGGAAGGAAGTCATGACGGTTCGAAAGATAATTGCAGCTGCGTGCACGGTTGCGGCAATGATTTTCAGCTTGCCCGGAAACGCCCAGACGATTCGGGAACGGATCGGAGAGCGCAGAGAGGCCAGGGAGCAAAAGGTCAATGCGGGTTTTCCCGGCAAGGGCGATCTTGCGCTGGCGCGAAGAGTTGAGCTGACCTTTGACGGAGCAAGACGGTATTACTTGATCGAAGGACCGAAGGGTCCGGGACCTTTTCCGGTTCTCATATTGCTTCATGGAGGAACTGAGGACGCCGAGCAGGTCTGGCGGCAGACCAGTCTGCCCACTCTTGCTCGGAGCGAAGGATTCATCGTCGTGGCCCCCAACGCTCTGAACAAGCACTGGAACGATAGGCGGGGAACGACGCTCGGCGGCGAAGCCTCCATAGCCAATGACGTGGAGTTTCTCAAACGTGTCATCGCAAATGTGATCGCGAAGGATGGAGGCAACCCGAAAGCGGTCTTCATGGCTGGCGTCTCGAATGGCGGATTTATGACAATGCATTTCGCCTGCCAAGCCGGTAGCCTGCTGCGCGCGGCCTCCTACACCGCCAGCACGCTGCTCGAGGCCGAGGAAGCTCACTGTGCTGCACCGCCTATGCCGTGGCTTGCGATGAACGGGACCGCCGACCCAATCATCCCCTTTGACGGAATGAAGGCCGGGACCATGAGAAACGGGGAGCCGCAACCGGAACTACTCTCCGCCGACTCGACCTTTGACTTTTGGGCGGTGCGCGATCATTGCGGGGCGTTCGTCTCGAAGACCAGCCTGCCGCATTTGAACCCTGCCGACCCGACAACCGCCGAGGAGCGCGTTTGCAGGGGCGACGGCGGCCTGCCTTCCGTCCAAATTGTCTTTCAGGGCGGAGGTCACTCCTGGCCCAACTTACAATACATTGCACTCATTCAAGGACTCCTGGGCCACTCCAATCAGGATGTGGATGCAGGGCAGGCAATCTGGAGTTTCTTCAAGCAAACGCTGTAGCAGTGCTGGATCTGCGCTGCCGCAAAGCCAATGTACAAGGCTATGCTGCCAAGCAGCGACTCAATGGGACCACGAGTAAACTCGAGACGTTGCAGGCCCCCCGCAACCATTTGCGAGCTTCAACCCAAAAGTTCAACGCTCCAACCTCGGCGCAAACGCCGGGGTCGAATTTCTGGCACTCGCCGCGATGATTGACGGATAAAAGTTTCGCGCACAACATTGCTGCGCGCTCCTCGCCGAGTTCGCCATCAGCATTTATGCTGCTGATCCTTTGTCAAATCGATCCTCGACGCCCATTTTTCTGTCAGCGGAATCAATACTGGTGAATGGTTTACTTGACAGCGTCTGCATAGTGTTCGATTTGCTTAGGGACGACTTGGACGTAGCCTCTGGCCGCACGATTTGTTGAATGGCCGAGTAACGAATGCGAGGAAACAGGCCAGACTCTCAATGACGGTGGAAGGCTCAAATCTGGCACACTCTTTTCACGAACATTTTCTGCGTTTCGAATCGCTCTACTGATTTGAAAAACGATCGGGCCGATGGATGAGTTCCGCTGCATTAGGATATTAAGTGCGCACTGATCCAGTCGAAAACCTCTTCCTGGCTTCTGATATCCCCTTGCCTCCAAGGTGGGCTGTCGGGCGCGATCAGGTAGGCGGCGTTGTGATATTCCGAGATACAAAGACAAGAAGTTCTATTCTGCTGCTGATAGCGCATGGCGGCCAGCCAGATATATCGCGCAAGGATGGCCGCATCAGCGGCGCTGCCGCTATGGTCGTCTACATCCGGAAGAGTGCTGATTCTCTGCTGGTTTTCGAAGATGGCGATACCTGTAAACGGCTTGGGTCTGGAACGAAGTCCGAAGCGGGCGACAACAACACGCGGTCGAGCTCGCCGCAAAACCTCAGAGGCAGCCCACTCCACAAAGGCATTGGAAAAGATCAGGGCACCGTTTCCGCTCAGAAAGAGATCGATGACGAAGCTGCGCAACCGCGTCTTGCCTGCGAGTTCCGATGGCCACCATTGCCCCCAATCATCATGACGCATTGCGTCAAGAGTTTGATCGGTGCCTTCAATGCTCTTCGGCACGGTGTTGACCTGGGCGAGAAACCTGTCGCGAAAGGGCTTTAGAGTGGAGTAACTCAAGCTGCATGAGCTTTGTCGCTCCGATGGCGCGAGCAGCTTCTCGAACTCCGCATCCGCATCGATCAGCCAGAGATCTGAGCTATCAGTGCTCCCTTGGTTGGCTAGAATACGGGCGACGCCAGGCCGGTCTGGCCCTCCCTGAATAATCAGTTCGCTGAGCTTGCTCGAGTCGCCGCTTATCTTGATGTCCGTAGCGCGTGGATCCCACGGTTTCCATTCATTCAGTGGATCGACCGGCAGGCTTTTGGGCAGCACGATCAGAACCAGCCGTGCGGGATTTGGTGAGGACGGCTCTGCATTGCGTGCCACGGTGTTGACAGCTTCGAAGATCCGCTCCACTTCGCGACGCCAATCGGCGTAGTATTCCGATCGCGCCAGTAGCGAGGCATTCTCCATGGTGTCGCCGGTCTGGGAGAAGTTCCATTGCGCAACGCCCATCTTGATTTCCACCGACTTCAAGGGCTCGATCAGCGTCTCCAGCGCAGACGGTGAGAAGGATTCGAGGCCGCGCATGTATCTCACTAACTGTTCTTGTTCGAAGGGGAACAGCGATTCCCACTTACTCAGTTGTTGATTGAGCGACGGGCGCATGGTGACAGGAAGATGCGCGATGAGAATGCGATAACTAGCCAAACGTGCCGCATCCATTTGCCGTGCGGTCGGCTGAGAATTGTCGCTCGTTTCCTTTGCTGCGGGTTCCATCATATCCATAGTCCAGGCATCGGCTTGCCAGGGAGGTCGAGATTCTTCAGCTCGAAGAGGCGGGCAATGGTTGGACAGATATCAGTTTGCTCGATAGGATCTTCCAGGGTCTGCGCCTTGCGCACGGCGTCTCCCATGCACATCATCCAGGTTACGCGAGTTGATTCGCTGTTTTGCCGGTGATTGAAAAATCCGTTGGTGTTGGATCCATCGAGATCGCGCCCGAATTCTGGAAGGACGAAGAGGGTGGTCTTGTCCTTGTAGGCGGGGAGCGCCTGCAACTGGGTCCATAGCTCATAGACAAGACGGTCCACGGTGCTGATGCCGGCAAGGTGCAGCGAATAGGACCCGAAGTGCGCAACCTCCATGTCGGAGAAGGAAATCGCCAGCAGTGAAGGAGCAAAGCGGCGCATGACTTCCATGGAGACCAGGAAGGTGAACTCATCGCCTGTAGCCGGAGCGTTAGTGCGCACGAGATCTTCGACGGCTTGCTGCATGGTGCCGAGGGTGAACTTATCCAGCGATGACGTGATCCCAGATACCGACCAGCCAAGGCCATCGTAGTTGTCGTTGTTGAGCATGGCCTCGATTTCCGGCTGCACAGTGGAGCGGTCAGTGCTGTGAACGGCTCGTCCCTCGGCTGCGGCGTGCACCACCGCATTGATAAGCAGCTGTTTGGGAAAGATGACGTTGGCTCCATAGGCGGGACCGAAGTCGCGCACCGTGCTGGCGCCGATCTTGCTGGTGAGCGCCTTGTTGCTGGATATCAGCCAGGTCTGGTCCTGCCGTAGTCCCACACGTTTGCGCAAATACTCGAAGAGAGTCGGGCTGGTTGGAGCGGTTTTTCCCCAGTCGTCCACTCGCTGCCAGTTTCCGCTCAGTATGCTTGAGGTCGTGTTGTAGTGCGAGGTGACGCCCGAGTTGCGCACGAATGGATAGAACCCGCTTTGCGGCAGCAGATCATGATAGAGATGAGGGATGTTGCGGAATCCTGAATCGGCGAATGTATCTTCTCTGCGCATTCCACCACAGGCAACCAGCACCACCTTCCGTCCAGCAGCGGTGCTCGGTTCACTGGCCAGGGCGCCGAGGTACGCTCCTGCCCACTGATCCACCATCAAAACTGCGGCTGACTTCAAGAGGCTGCGTCGGCTAACGTCCATGTTCCCTCACCATTCAATTGTGCGAGTCGACCAGGAACGTCGTGATCTGACGTAAACGCTGGTCCAGGTCGTTCTGTTGTTGCTCCGAGTAGCGCTTCTGAAGCGCCATCTCCGCTTCCCCCTCCTGCTTACGGCCGGAACGTAGGCAAGCCAGAGCCAGCCGATAGTGAGCGCGTGCAAAGTTCGGTTTCAATTTTACTGCCTGCTCCAGATAGGAGATGCTGCCTGCCCAATCCATCTGATCCTGCTTCAACACCCCCATCTCGTATTGCGCGTCGGCCAACTTGGGATCAACTGCGATGGCGCGATCGAGCAGTTGGCGCGCCAAACGCATATTCTCCTCAGTGAGTTGTCCGCCGATGAGTGTTGACGCTGTATAGACCGACACTTTTGCGTCCCGCGGATGCGACTGCGCGTACTTGAGCAGAGAGTTGCAGCGAGATTTCTCCCCCTGGATTGCTGCCACGCAAGAGAGTCCCAGCAACTCGGCATCGAGGCTGTTGTCAAGATCAGCATCGAGCAAATCAGCGAAGATGGGGATGGCCTTGGCGTAGTTGCCGTTGCCAAAATATGCCGCACCCAGCCCAACGCGCATACGAGTGCTGAGCGGAAACTTATCCTGGCCGGCCGCAAACTCCTTGATGGCGGTCTCAAACGTCCAATGACGCAGAAACTCAATTCCCATCATCCATACATTAGGTTCGCTGGGGTCCAGTTCGACGGCACGTTCGTAATGCTCTCCCGCTTCACGATAATTGCCTGACGCTTCATCGGCGTCTGCCAGTAACGACTGTGCCGACGCGGATTGATCGACGCCAGGAAGGCCCGCCAATATTTCTGCGGCCTGACGCGGATGCCCGGCATCCTTGAGTGCCTGGGCGCAGTCCATCGCCAAGTCGTGATTCTTCGGATCCTGTGCAAGCGCGGCTGCAAAGGCCGCGGCCGCCTTCTCCGGTTCGTGCGCCTCCATCCACAACCGGCCCAGCGCCTGCTGGGTCGCGGGGTTGTTGGGATTGAGCGTAGCTGCGCGCCGGAATTCTTCAAGGGCTTCCGAATTGTGGTGGAGCTTGAACTGAGCCGCGCCCAGATTAGCGAAGGCCACATCGGAGGAAGAATTCTCGCGGGCCGCCTCCTTCAACAGAGGAAGAGCTGCCGCGAATTCTTCGCGAGCCACATACAGCAACCCCAGCGATTCGTCGACGGCAAAGATCCCAGGATGACGGGAATGCAGCTCCAGCAAAAGCGATTCGGCATGCTCCAAGTCGCCTTTGTCTTGGGCGGCCATCGCCTCTTGAAACTGTCGCTCCATTTCCTCGGTCGCTTTGTGCTCATTGGTCGCAGTTCGGGTCGAAGAGGATTGGCCATGCAGCAAAGCAACGGCAAGACACAGGCAGGCCCAGCATGGCCATCCACTCTTCCATCGCATCTTCGTCACCCGCAATCCCACACGGCCTTGCACAATAATAATAAGGACCGGCCTGACATGTAATCCGAAAACCTCATGCGCATTCGCGAAAGTCTAATCCTAAGAACGAAGAGATCCGCAGAAACGGATCTCCTCGTCCGAACGAACGATCACCAGTTCACACGTCTCTTCAGAACGAATACTTCATCGACAACTGGAAGAAGCGCGAATCTGGAGCCAGATGCTGCAAAGACTTCGGGCCGGTAATTGCCGCGCCACCGTCTGAAATATTTGGCTTGCTTCCATTGTTGCTCGGATCGGCAAGCGAAGGCGTGTTGAACAAGTTAAAGACGTCAGTCCGGAACTGCAAGGCCTGCTCGTGATAAACCTTGAAGTCCTTGAACACGGACATGTTGACACGTTCGTATCCTGGGCCGAGAACGGTATCGCGTTTGCCGCCCAGGTAGCCGAGGGCGGACGCCAAACTGGTGACATAAACCGGTTGCGAGGCCGCGCTCAGGTGCGGATCGGAGGGTCCAGTTGGGATGTAGTGACCGGGCTCATTTGTCCAGTCGTTGGGGTTCCACGGGTTCTCGAACGAACAAGGATTGAACCAGCTGGCGCGGGTGCGCGTCTTCGATGCGCAGGTGATGCTCTGCGCAAGCGCCGGGTTAGGTGAGTGAAAGGTTCCGCCCGTGGCAAAAGGATTGCCGATCTTGACAGCGCCCACATTCGTGTTGCCGCTTGCAGGCGTCATTCCTGTTGGCGTAACGGAGAAAGGGTTGCCCGATTGAGCAACAAAGGTTGCATTGGCAGACCAGCCTCCGAGAACGCTATTGACCACTCCACCATGGTTGAGAAACTGTCGGCCCGATCCAAACGGCAGATCATAGAACGCGTTGAAGGTGAATCGCTGCCGTGTGTCGAAACCGGTGTTGGAATAGTCCATCTTGATCGGAACCAGATTGCTCTGTCTGAACCCCATATCGCCAGTCGTACCTAAAGGCGTCGGTGCATCGTCCAACGTGTGCGACCACGTATACGTGGCCAGAAGGCTGTATCCCCTTGAAAGCCGCTTCTCCAGCTTGGTCTGCAGCCCGTTGTAGTTGCTGGATCCGACATAAGCGGTGTACTGCGATCCGCCAAAGTCCGGCAGTGGCCGCGAATTCTGCGTGCTGTTGCTGGGGTTCTGCAAAGCCAATGGGTTATTGGGATCGGGGAAAACCTGCAAGTGATGAGAGGAGTTGCCAACGTAGCTGACGGTGGCAACCAGGTCGTTGGTAATACCCCGTTCAACGGAGAGATTGTAGTCCTCCGTGTACGGGGTTGTGGCCGTCGGATCGGAGCCGCGCAGCTGCAGGTCAGTCACGTCGCTGGCAAACCCATTGGCGACGATAGACGCGAACCCGTTGCCAATCGTGATGCCGTCTGTGGGGCACGAGAATGCATTGCAGTTACCGAGCACCGGGAAAGTGGCCGCGTACTGGAAGGGGTAATTTTCTCCCAGGTTGGGATAGTATCCCGTGCTTTCCAGGCCGCCATAGAAGATTCCATAGCCCATTCGGATCGACGTTTTTCCATCCGGCGAATACGCCACGCCAACACGAGGTCCAAAATTAGTATGTTGTGCCTTCACGATCGACGGATCGCCGGTGTAAACCAGAGCGATGTTATCTTTGGAGAGCACATTCGGGAAGGCGTTGTTGGTCTGCGAGAAGATAGCTTGCGCATAGCTCTTGCCGCCATTCGGAACTTGGTATTGCGCCGAGCCGCTGCCGAACCCTGTGGTCGTGTTGAGTGACGCCGGACCAGTCATATTGTAAGAGGCCTGATAGCCGCCTACATCTTGATAGGGCTGGAAATATTCCCAGCGCAGTCCTAGGTTGAGCGTCAGCTTAGTCGTGATCCGCCAGTCATCCTGTGCATACACCGCGTTGTTCCACCGCGCATCCCCGTTGGTGGTTTCATTGGAAAGTCCCGCGGTGTTCTGCTTGTCTAGTAGAAAATCGGCTACGTTATAGCCCGTGTTCGAGGCATTTAGATCACTGGTATATTCGCCCGTGTAGTTATAGCTGCCGCGGGATTGCTGCGGCTGCAGTGTTGAGAATCGAATACTCTGGAAGCTGACGCCGGCCTTCACCGTATGATTTCCGGCAATTTTGGTTACGTTGTCGATAATCTGATAGACGTTCTCGTGCTCCGAAGTTGTCGACCACTCCGGGCTGCCAAGACTCGAAATACCCGTTATCGCGCTGGGACCTGTGTTGAAGGACACCCAGGGCAAGCCCCCGTTCAGCGGCGCCGTAGGAATGCCGCCGAAGCCCACCGATTCTGCGAAGCCGAGGTTGGCCGCATTGGGATGCTCGAATCCCGTGTGCATGTAGTTGTAACCGATGCGCGCCTCGTTGGTGAGGGTTTGGGTGAAGACGTGCGTTTCAGAGAGCATGAAGTTTTGCCCCAGATCCTTCTGGGTTCCATCGTCTCCAAAGCCGCCGCCATCCAAAACATTGCCAAGTGGCGGGGTATAGAAGCCCATCTCATTCCAGTAACTGTACCGGGAGTATGCCGTGTCTTTGCTCGCGATGGTCCAATCAAGACGCGTGTCCCACTGAAAGGTATTATCGAGGGCCGGCCGATTCACCACGTAGTTGTTGTAGAGCAGTCCGTTGTTCGCGTTGGGCGACGGGTAAAGGTTGAGCATCTTCAGTGCGGTCGGATTGATGGTTAGACCGGACGCGTTATTCAAGTTGTTGCCAGCGATTGCGGTGGGCGGCGCTGTAGCGCTCTGAGCGTACAGTTGCGCCGCCGCATTGCCGGTCAATGCGGGGTTCAGGATTTCAGAGAAGTTTCCGGTCCGCTCAAGCGCCGTCGGCACCGTTTCGGTAGAGGTCTCGCTGAAGCCGACGCGATTGGCTTGCGCATCGCCAAAGAAGAAGAGCTTGTTGCGGATGATCGGCAGACCGAGAGTCGCGCCAAACTGGTTCTCATGATAGGGAGGCACGGGAAGCTGCTCGTTCTCCCAGTCATGAATATCGAAAGCAGTGTTGCGCACATACTCCCAGGCGCTGCCATGAAGATTGTTTGTACCCGATTTCAGACTGGCATTGACGACCGCCCCGGCAGAGTGCCCGAACTCCGCGGAATAGTCGCTTGTCTGCACTTTGAACTCGGCCAGCGCATCCGGCGGCGGTTGAGCCACGAAACTGGCGCCGTTGTAAAAGTCGACGACGTTGACGTTGTTATCCACGCCATCCAGGATGAAGTTGTTTTGTTCGGCTCGCTGTCCGTTGGCATTGAAATCACCCTTGCCCGCACCGCGTGAGCCTTCGGGGGGAACCGCGCCCGCGGATAGCTGAGCAATGAAGACCCAGTTGCGTCCATTCAGGGGTATGCTGTCAATGGTCTGCGCGTCGATCGTCTGTCCCACGGAGCTTTCCTGCGTTTGCATGAGAGGGGCTTCTGTAGTCACAGTCACAGTTTCGGTAGCGGAGCCGGGTTTGAGTTGAATCACGACGTTAAGCTTCTGTTGCAGATTGAGATGCAGGCCGGTCTGCGTTGTTGTTCCGAAGCCCGGAGCGCTCGCCGATACAGTGTAGTCGCCGATCTTTACGGGGGAAAATCCGTAAACTCCGGCGCCGTCGGTTTTGGCTTTCAGTATCTGGCCCTCATCCACATTAATGAGCGTTACTGTTGCGTTGCCGATCACGGCACCGGAAGGGTCCTGAATCACACCAGTGATCGCGCCTTGATCCGCTTGCCCCAGCAGAGAATCTGCCGGTGCAAGCAGTATGCAAAGGGCCAACACAGTCAAAATCCAATGTCTCTTGTTGATCATCACTTGCCTCCAAATAGTGCCGTTCAAAGTGCGAGGTTGGGGATGCAATGAGGGAAGCTGCTACTTGACAGTCGCAAACGGACAGGGGAAGCATCTGTCAATTGCATTACCGATGTATACGGTTACATCGACGATTATTTCTACCTCGAACGGCACAGTACGCCCCACCGACGAAGGTTGTCAAGGCTATTCTCTTGCGGGGGTTCTTGAGTTTTCTGATGAAGGAAGTCCAATTGTTCTCGGGTACAATTTGACAAAAGGAATAGTCAACTTACTGGATAGGCTTTGGGGACAACTATGTCTGTGAGCATGCGAGCGATTGCCAAGCTGGCCGGAGTGTCGAGTGCGACGGTCTCCCGCGTTATCAATGGCTCCAGCCTGGTCACTGACGAAACTACGCGCCGGATCCAACAGATTGTCCAGGATCTTAAATTCGTTCCCAACAACAGCGCGATTCATCTCAAGAGTGGAAAAAGTCAGATTTATGGCATCATCATCCCCGATCTAACCAACCCGTTTTTCACCGAGCTAGTCAAGATATTCGAGGAGTTGCTGGTCGAAAACGAGCAGGAACTGCTGGTCGCCAATACCGACTTTCATTCCACCCGAATGCAGCGTTCGGTGCGCAGGATGTTACTGCGCCGGGTAGATGGGGTGGCTTTGCTGACCTCGGAACTGGAGACCGCATCTCTGGAATCGCTGATTCAGAATCGGATTCCGGTAGTCACCACCGACCACTACCGCATCGCCTCCGGCATGAGCGATATTGTGGTTGATTTCGCCGGCGGCATGTCGCAAATAGTCGCCCATTTGAAGGGACTCGGGCACACCCAGGTAGGATTCATTGGTGGCACTGAGGGCCTCGTCACATCGCGGGTTCGACGGGAGTCGTTTCTGAATGCACTTGTGAAACAGGGGCTATCATCCAGGGAAGGTTGGATGGTGGTAGGGAACTACAAGATTGACGGCGGTTCAGTAGCCATGGCGAATATACTTTCCCAGCCAGAAACTCCTACCGCTGTGGTAACCGCAAATGACCTAACCGCGATCGGCGCGCTGAGAACCGCACACGAAAAAGGGTTGGACATTCCGGGGGACATTTCGATAGTCGGTTGTGACGACATCGAGATGAGCGACATTGTCTTTCCTCCGCTCACCACGCTGCGTATTTCGCGAAAGGAATATGCCGGAATGCTTTTCAAAGCTCTGCAAGAGGCAGGGAAAGATCTGACTCAGCCGGGCCACAAGTTCACCCTGGCCACCAGGCTCGTTGTTCGTCAATCCACGGGGCCGGTGGGGAATCACCTGCAGAACAGACGCAAGGCAGGGCGTGCGGTTACCAGAAAAGCACGTTGATCAATAAGCACGCTGCGATGACCGCGCCGGCCAGCAGCACTCCGGGTAGCGAGAAGTGAACCAAGGTCCTTCCCGCATTTCCATCCGGGCTTGGTAGCCGCTCCGCCGTCCCGCGAATCAGGCCGATCAACAGTGTGGAGCATGCCGCCACCGTGAAGCCCAGAATCGCGGCATAGAAGTTCGCGCTCATCTGACTGCCATAGTGGAGCACACCTGCATACACCAGCGCCTGGTGTATGCAGGCGCAAATCAGGCCCAATGCAAAGCCGCCTAACCCACCTTTTGCCGCTCTGCGGGGCGCGAGCGCGGCCAATGCCACCAACGCAAACAGTGGCGCATTGAAGGTAGAAAGAATCATCTGAACATACTCCATCAGGCTCTCATGGCGCAGAGCCAAACTAGCGGCGCCGATTGAAAGCAGAATCGCAGCAGCGTTGGTCAGGCGGCCTATCCAGACATAATGTTCCTCGACTGCCGTGGGGCGAATCCATGGTTGGTAGATGCCTTGCACCCATGCAGAACTGAATCCTGACACATTGTTCGCAAAGGTTGAGATGAGCCCTGCAAACAGTCCCATGACTCCGATTGCGACCCAGGAGTGACTGTAATAATGCAGCATCATTGCGGGCAATGTCGCGTTCCAGGTGCCCATGTGCTGCTCGCCAAGAGCCAGTGGCGCCGCCACTCCCGGAAGGACGATCAGGAACGCAAACACCGGCTTGGCCGCAGCCATACTCAACGGAACGTATACCACGTCATTTGCCTTGCGCACCGCAAGAGTTCGCTGCATCTGAACAAAGTCTGTGCTCCAAAAACCGAAACTGAGCACCACGCCCAGCCCCAGGATGAGGCCGAACCGGTCCATCGTGGCCTGCGGGTCAAAGACAGGCAGAGTTTGCCACGCATGGAAACGGTTGGCTGGGATGCTGGACAGAAGATGGGCCACGCCCCCGAAGTCCCGTGCGACCAGAAAGACGAGTGGTACGACTGCTGCAATCACCAGCGCAAAATGCAGCAATTCAGTGTAGACAGTTGCACGCAACCCTCCAACCCAGGTGTAAAACAACACCACCGGCGCGGTGACCAGGACTCCGTGATAGAAATTCCATCCAAAGAAGGTAACCCCTATCTGGACCACGGCACACAGGCAGACACCAGCCAGTAGCAGCATGGTTGCCGCCATGCATAATGCCGCCATTGACCGCGTTCGTGGGCCGTAATGGAGGCCGATAAAGTCGAGCACAGTCGGATAGCGGCCCCGAGCATAAGCCGGCAGAAGCCAAAACGCCAGCACCACTAATGCCGGAACCGCACCGATCCAATAGAAGTGGCAGGCCAGCATTCCATACTGGGCTCCGAGCGCCATCATCGCGATGACGTCCAGAGAACCGCAATTGGCTGCGATGCAGGCCACGATGCAGACCCACAACGGCAGAGCACCTGTAGCGTTGAGAAACTGGTTTGAATCCCGCTTCTTTCGTCCTGCCAGTATTCCCACCAGTAGCAATCCGGCAAGGTAGACCAATGCGATCAGCGAGTGAAACCGATTCCAAACCATGTCTTGCCAGGCCTTACTCGAGCTGCCAGTTTTTCAGCGAGAGCCGCGACCCATCCTTAGCCCGAACAAAGAGGGGAGTCCCAATGGCAGGATGATTGTAAGCTAAGAAGCGCCTTTGTCGACGTTGATGGTTGGGTAGCAGACTTAGCTGAGACCAACGTACGTGTCGCATTCGCTAGACGCGTTTGCCTTCTCCGCTGGAGTCGGCCCAAGTCGCCAAAGACTCGGGTCGTTAGAATCGTCCCATCTTGACCCGCACCACTTCGGGCTTCTCATAGAAGCACAGGCCTCGATCGGTCTCATCGCCGTTCCACAGACGCAGAGGCTTCCACACACCGTTCTCATACGTGCCCTGCTCGGCCGTGAGAATCTGGCTGTGAATCCACGGCAGCTTTCCGGGAAGATGAAAACTGATGCTTGCGTCGACGCCCGTCACCAGGAACTCATCCGGACCGAGTTGTGCGATCAGAGCCGCTCCGTGCGCATCCTTCGTGCCCGGCGCGCGCCTGCCGTCTGGCTGGGGAAAGCCGTAGGCCACCGTAGCCTGCCACCCGCCGAGATCCACTTCATCCGTGGCCTGACCCGGTTCTTCAACCGCCGTCTTAAGTTTCCCTTCGAATTCGAGCTGAGCAATCTCGCGGCTCATAGGCTCGATCATGGAAAAATTTCTGGCATGGGCTTTCCATGGCTGGTCGCCGAGAATATTCCATCCCGTTTGATCCACACCAAAAGGAGAGAAACCAATGGCCCCGTCCCCCAGTGCAGAAAAAAAGAACTTTGCGAAGGTGTCGTCGCGGCCCGTCTCCGGGATCCACAGCGGATTGTCGGGGCGGTGATACGCCTTGATGATCGTGCGGTAAAATCCACTGTCGCTTGCATAGATGTCCGGCCCGATCATGTCGATTGAGGGCGCCAATTCTCTCCACAATTCAACCAGTTTCTGCACTGCACCGCCGCTGGGATAGCCGATACCCGGCGTATCCAACTGCCGTTGCGGCAACTCCGCAGCCGGGTAATCGATCCAGACGTTGATGTAGCAGGGAATTGCAAACTCCCGCTTGCCTGCTGCGACAATCTCGTTTACGTATTTCGCCTGGTGGTAGGCTTGGAAGACTTCGTCGGCCTCGGCCCCAAACACTTCAGTCCATCTGCCTGGCTGCTTGTGCACGGCAGTCAGCAAATCGACCGGAACTTGACCTGCGAACTCGCGGTTTGATTCTGCCGAGTTATCGCGGACACTGCCAATGTTACCCGACTCATTTTCAACTTGAATCATCAAGACTGTATGTTTCTCGTCGTCGATCTGTTTTAGGTGGCGCATCAAGGCCACAAAAGCCAACATGTCTGCCTCAAGCGTGTTCCGCGACATGGGTGATAGCACATCGATCGGCTCGCCATCAGGTCGGATCGTGTGCGGAAAGCGAGCCGGATCGGTCTTGACCCACGTAGGAGCGTAGTGCATGTTCCCGTTCTTCCATGTGCCGAACCACAATAGGACGGCGTGCAGGCCATGGGCTCGGGCTCCCTCTACAACCTGGTCTACATTGCTGAAATCGAAATGACCCTGCTGAGGCTCAAGCTGCTCCCAGTACACTGGTGCCTCCACCGTGTTTGCATGCAGGGCGGCCATTGACTCCCATACCTGGGGCAGCTCGCTGGGCCACGCGCTCGAGTTATGTATTTGACCGCCCAGAATCAGGTATGGCCGACCATCCACCATCAATGCGTAACGGCCATCCTTCTCGACAAGTTTTGGTGGATCCTCGGCAAAGGCTCGAAGAACGCCGGTAAATGCCGGCAGACTGGCCGCCAGGAAGGCAAAGACGATCCGGAACTGCCGAAGATTGAACGAGCCCATGGTGTTGTTTCCCCCACAGCAATGTAACCGTGTACATCGGTTTGCGCAAGTCGTGCGATTTTTCGCGCCAAAGCAGAACCAGCGATGCCACGTGCGAATGGCGATATCAGAAGCATGGCATATGCGCTTCTGACCCGTCTTCGACGGAACTCGGAGCCTGGCAAGTCCTCTTACGTTGATGAAGGCGAACTTGCCGCACCGCTCCCGCTCCTCGTTAGCTACCATCCGACGGCCACCAGCAGCGTTGCCGGGTTATTGCATGAAACATCGCTCGAGTACCCGCCTGCATCGTCGTAGGGGAACGCATATTGTTGTCCGTTGATTGCGTTGGCGTGGAAGAACTCTGCATAGTGGTCAGAGGGATCCGTTTGGTAGAAGGTGCTAGGGTTTCCCCACATGGATTGAGATATCAGTGTGCCATTAGGATTGAACGTCCCCGGAGCCGCTGTATGTCGATAGATTGCAGCGGACAGATTTGGATAGTCAGTCAGGCCGGACCCATTCGGTCCAGCCAGTGGAATGGTGAGGCCGTTGGAAGTCCAGATCTCAGCGATGTAGGCGGTGTAGTAATCCTGGTAAGGGCCACCCGCGTTGAAGCCGCCCGCACCCGGCTCGATAATCCGGTACGGGGCATTGAGCTGCGCCTCCGGTTGGAAGTCAGCAGGAACGGCGTCGAGATAGCGTTGGAAGGTCGTGGCACGATTCTCTGCAAAGCTCGCGGCATTTTCGCCGACCGCTATATCGGTTCCGTCTCCGCAGGCCAGCTGAAATGCCAGTTTTACGCCGAAAGCGTCAACTCGCGTTGTGTCACCATTGAAGAAATAGTTTCCCGCGGTACCGGTGGTACCGATGGTGTACTCGATGAAGTCGTAGTAGTCGGTATTGCCCTGGCCCACGTCCCCGAGATAGAAATACATGCGACCGGAAGCATTGGCCGGCATGCTGAAAGTCGGCTGAGCCGCAATCGTATTTGTCGTCGTGACTCCGTTTATGGTCGCGCTCCAAGTTATCTGATCGTCCGTATACTGCCCGTTTGTCCGGTTCAGAAACTTGAACACCATGGCATCCCCCGCGGCCGTGGGCGGCATGTTGCTTGCGTCCCAGAAGGGCGAGTTTGTGCCAAGGGACAACGTCGTGGCGTTGACCGGTCCGGTCGGTGCAGAAGTTCCCGCGGGATTGCTCGCCTCGACCTGATAGTAGTAGGTCGTCGACGCCGCAAGGACTACATCGTTATATGCATTGGCCTTTGTGGTGCCAACCTGGTTTGTGCCCGAAGGAGTAAAGTTTGGCGTCGTGCTGCGGAATATCAGATACATCACTGGGGCCGCTGCGGTACTCGCAGGCCAGCTTAAATCGATCTCGTTCGCGGAAGTTGCCACTGCAGCCAGTGCGGTTTCAGGAGCCAAGGTAGTCGCCTTCACCTGTGCTGACTTCGCTGCGGACGGACCGTCCTCGTCGACCGCTTGCACCACATAGTAAAAGGTCGACAACGCCGGAAGACTGGTGTTGAAGAATTCTGTGCCCGTCAGCCCGACAGCAATTTCATTGTTGACGGACGGCGTGAACCCACTCGCCGTACCGCTGTATAGGTTGTAAGTGATGTTGGTGCAATTCGCCGGTGGGGTAATCGCCGTCCAACTCAAACCGATGGCGTTGGAGGAAGACGCGGTAGCTGCCAGGCCGGTCGGCGCAGATGAAGGAATGGAGATGCATGAGCTCGCGGAATGAGTCTCTGCGCTGGCTTCGGTCGAGGCCGCTGATGCTCCGGCCGCATCAACTGCTTCTACGGCGTAGTAATAGGTTGTCGAAGCCGCTAGTCCAGTGTTGGAATATGTCGTGCTGGTTAGGCCGCTCGCTACCAAGGTGGCCGCAGACGGCGTGAACCCGCTGGTTGTACTGCTGTATAGGTTGTAGGTGATTGCGCAGTTAGGCGGAGGGGTAACTCCAGTCCAGTTCAGACCAATAATGCTGGGAGAAGATGCGGCTGCCGTCAGCCCAGCTGGTGAAGCCGAGGGAACGAGGGTGCAGGCGCTGGGAATCCCACGGATCTCAATTCCCATGATCAGGGGCTGGTTGACAGAACCTTCAGTAAGGGCGATCACGATCTGGCCGCTGCTGTTTGCGGTGGCTGTGAACTGCTCAACCAAAGCCGCGTTTTCTCCAACAGTGGCAAAGACGTCGAGGTTGCTGAGCACGATTGTGCCATTGATGGCCACGTCGAATTCACGCTGACCTGCCGCGGTGAAATAAGTCTCAGCAAAATGCAGTAGAACCGCGTACTGGGCACCGGCCGCCAGTCCCGGAATCGTGTAAGTAGAAACACCAACCCGCCCGTTCTGATACACCCCCATTGGCGCCGCGTTGGCCCCGGGTTGGGTCAGATTGATGGCAGCAGTTACAGCGCCGTTAACGCCTCCACCGGTGAAGTATTCGTCCGCGACAAAAGATGCGTCGCCGCCATTCGTGTTGCTCTGTGCGGGACCGCCGGATGCGATGGCGACGATCTCCGTTGCGCCCGCACTCTGCGTGGTAGCAGACGTTTGTACCGAGGCTAGCGAGGGGCCATCCGTATCGACCGCTTCAACTACGTAGTAATACGTTGTCGAAGCCGTCAGGCCGGAATTGGAGTAAGTCGTGCCTGTGATGCCGCTTGAAATCAGAGTACTCGTAGACGGAGTAAACCCGCTTACCGCGCTTCCATAGATGCTGTACGAATTAACGGCGCAGTTAGCCGGTGGGGTAACTGCGGTCCAGCTCAACGCGATGGCGCTTGATGATGATGCTGCCGCTATAAGGCCGGTTGGCGCCGCAGGAACCGCAGTACACGACGCACTCGACTGGGTCTCGGCGCTCGCTTGCGATGAGGCCGCCGATGTTCCGAACGCATCGATTGCTTCAACAACGTAGTAATAGGTTGTCGACGGTGAGAGACCGGTATCGGAATAAGCTGGATTCGTCAGCCCGCTCGCAATCAGGTTGCCAGAAGCGGGAGTAAATCCGTTGGTTGCGCTGCGGTAGACGCTGTACGAGTCGATCGAGCAGTTCGCAGGAGCAGCTGCTGCAATCCAACTCAGCCCGATGGCGCTTGAGGATGATGCAGCGGCCGTCAGGCCGGTTGGCGCTGCAGGAGCGGCCGCACAGGAACCAGCCGCGGAGGTCTCCGCACTGGCTTGAGACGAGACCGCCGATGTGCCGTACTCGTCGAATGCTTCCACGACGTAGTAATAGGTTGTCGACGGCGAGAGACCGGTGTCGGAATAGCCTGGATTGGCCAGCGCGGTCGCAATCAGGTTGCCAGGGGATGGAGTAAATCCACTGGTTGTGCTGCGGTAGAGGCTGTAGAAAGTTGAGATGCAATTCGCCGGAAGCGGCACTGCAGTCCAGTTCAAGTCGATAGCAATGGACGAGGACGCCGTTGCAGTGAGCCCCGTCGGGGTTGAAGGAGCGGCGGCGCAACTGGGGCTCGTCACTGTCAGCAAGGCAGTGGTGCTGGTTACAGAACCGGCAGCATCGGTAACCACGACACTGAAATTGATACCATTGTCCGTCGCGACAGTGGCCGGGGTTGTGTAGGTTGTCGAAGTCGCGCCAGAAATGGCTGTGCCGTTGCTTTGCCATTGATAGGTCAGCGGAGTCGCGCCAGTTGCCGCTACAGTAAACGTTGCGGTCTGTCCCACAGCAACTGTCTGAGGTTCCGGTTGGAGGGTAAAGGTGGGTAGAGCGGATTGGGGATTGCTTGGTGAGGTCTTGCTGGGAAGAGGTTTAACGCAACCGGTGAGCGTGCTTATTCCCAATACGCTCGCCGCCAATAACATTAGTTGCGCACCGCGCCGTTTCTTGCGACCGAAGAAACACAGCGCTCCCGCTAGCTGCAAGCCTGAAGAGAGCGGACTGGATTTGGAGAGTGGAGCATCAGATGCCGCGGAGGAGCTTGCAGCTTGCACAGTGAGTGAAAATGTGGTGGCCTGCTGCAATGAGCCGGATGTCGCAGTCACGGTGACCGTCGAGATAGTAGGTTGGGGGTTACCGGGCGAAGATGGGCTGGAAAGAGGTTTGACGCAACCGGTAATAAGAGCCAGACCGATGAGACTCGCCGCCAGCAGCATGAGTTGGACACCGCGCCGTTTCTTCCTGCCTAGCAGGAACAGCATTGCAGCCAGCGCCGAACCCGGAAGCCATAGACCCGGCTTGTTGCGCGTGGCCGCAGACGCCGCGGCGGTATTGACCGTCAGCGTCGAAACCATGTTGCCTGCCGCGTTTGCCGTAGTTGGAGAAAAGCTGCATGTGGCGCCGGTTGGCAGGCCGGAACAATTGAACGCAACGGCTGAGGTTGTAGGGAAGCCGTTCTCTGGCGTCACCGTGACTGTTTCTGTGCCGCTGGCTCCTGCCGTCACGATCAGTGACGCCGAAGAGACCGCTAACGTAAAGTTCGGCGCCGGAGCGGTGGCATTGGTAGTGGCGCTCACCTGGTTTGAAGATAGTGAGTTTCCTTCTGAGTCGGTCGCTTCAAGCAGGTAGAAGTATGTTGTGGACGCTGTAAGTCCCGTATCCGAGTACGTCACGGCCGAGGCGGTGGTAACTAAATTGCTCGCTGACGGAGTGAAGCCGCTGGTTGTGCTCCGGTAAATGCTATAGGAACTAACCGCGCAGTTAGCCGGAGGTGTAACTGGTGTCCAGCTTAGGTCGATAATACTGGAAGAAACCGTCGTCGCGGTCAACCCGGCCGGCGCGGACGGAACCGCGGTGCAGGACGCAGCGGCCGAAGTCTCAGCAGAAGCTGGCGTGGAGGGTGCGGAAGTGCCGTCAGCATCGACTGCTTCGACTACGTAGTAGTAAGTTGTAGATGCCGCGAGTCCGGTGTTTGAGTAGGTCGTGCCTGTCACACCGCTTGAGATCAGGTTGCTCGCTGCCGGAGTGAAGCCGCTGGTTGTGCTGCCGTAGACGTTGTAGGAGCTGATCGCGCAGTTAGCCGGAGGTGTAACTGCTGTCCAGCTTAGGTCGATAATACTGGAAGAAACCGTCGTCGCGGTCAGCCCGGCCGGCGCGGACGAAACTGCGGTGCACGCGCTGCTCGCGGTCACGGTGAGCGTAGCGTTAGTGCTTGTTACGGAGCCAACCGAATTGGTGACCACAACGCTGAAGAGTGCGCCGTTGTCAGTGGCCACGGTTGCGGGCGTCGTGTACCTGGCGGCCGTCGCACCAGAGATTGCAGTGCTGTTCTTCGACCACTGGTAAGTTGGCGCCGGGTTTCCGGCAGCGGTCACCGTGAACGTCGCCGTCTGACCAAGGGTCACCGTCGTGGACTGCGGCTGCGTCTGGATGACCGGAGCCGCAACCACGGCGCTGCCGTCGCATAGTGTTGCGCCTGGATAGTTATTCGTCACATTCC
>Ga0187847_10000238_pt1 | contig 66259 bp, 55 predicted proteins | sample June2016WEW_4_10_FD_132458 | JGI IMG/M metagenome (GOLD analysis project Ga0187847, IMG submission 132458) | Peatland microbial communities from SPRUCE experiment site at the Marcell Experimental Forest, Minnesota, USA - June2016WEW_4_10 | ecosystem: Environmental > Terrestrial > Soil >...
CGACCCCGTCACCAGCGCAATCTTGCCGGCAAGTTTAAGATCCACATCAACCTCAATGCGTGTAAATTTTGGTGCGAAAGGGGGGACTCGAACCCCCATGGATTGCTCCGCCAGATCCTAAGTCTGGTGCGTCTGCCAATTCCGCCACTTTCGCGCCTCTTCGACTAACTCAGGCTCTATCTAAATTGTCGCATGAGTTCACAGAAGTCGAGCAGGGCAAATTAACAATGCCGATTGCGGTTCCCCTCGTATACTCGACCCAGAGCATGTCTACCGTTCTGGACACAATTTTAGTCACAACCCGTGCCACGGTTGCAGCTGCCAGGAAGCTTGTGCCTCTAACCGAATTGGAGCGGCGCGCGGCGGCTCACCACCCGCGCGGCTGGGCGGCGGCTTTGCGGCGGCCGGCTGCCAAAGGACCTGCGGTCATCGCCGAAATCAAAAAAGCCTCGCCCTCCAAAGGGCTGATTCGTGCCGACTTTGATGTCGAGTGGCTGGCCCGGCGCTATCAGTTCGGCGGGGCAGCGGCGCTCTCGGTGCTTACAGATGAGCCATTTTTCCAGGGCAGCCTGCGCAATCTGGAGCGGGCTTCAGCGGCCGTTAAGCTGCCCTGCCTGCGCAAGGATTTTATTGTGGACGAGTACCAGATCGTCGAAGCCCGAGCCCACCGCGCCGACGCGATACTGCTCATAGCTGCCGCGCTGACGGATGCGGAGCTGAAGCGCTTTGCCCTAGTGGCCAACGGCTTTTCGCTCGACGTGCTGGTCGAAGTGCACACCCCGGACGAACTGGACCGTGTGCTCAGCGTCCTGGGCGAAACCGGTGCGGATGCCATTGGCGTGAACAACCGCGACCTCAAAACCTTTGACGTGCGCCTGGAAACTTCGCTCCAATTGGTAAGTCAGATTCCTGCCACTGTCGTGCGCGTGGCAGAGAGCGGGATCTCAACAGCGGAGAACCTTACGCAGTTGCGAACTGCAGGCTTTGACGCTGTCCTCGTTGGCGAGAGTCTGATGCGCCAGCCCGATCCCGGCGCGGCCCTCGCGGAACTGCTGGCCGGAGTTACTGAGTCGCGATGAGTCTCTGGATCAAAATCTGCGGCAACACCTCGCTCGAAGACGCGCAGTTGGCCGTCGAGGCGGGCACCGACGCAGTGGGATTTGTCTTTGCGCCCAGCCCGCGACGCGTAACAGCTGCCGAAGCGGCGGCCATCGTGCCGCATCTTCCCGCAACAGTGGAGAAGATCGGAGTCTTCGTCGATGCCCCGCTGGAGGAAATCTACTCCATCGTTCGCGAATGCGGCCTGACCGGCGTGCAACTCCACTTCGACGCCAAACCAGAGTTGCCTGCCAAGCTACGCAAGCTGCTGGGCCCACAGTTGCGGATTGTGCGCGTAGTCCACTTTGACGCCGATGCAGGCGAGTTGCTCAAAAAGGAGATAGCCGACCACGCCCTGAACCCGCATATCGACGCCGTTATGGTGGATTCGCGAACAACTACGGCAGTAGGCGGCACCGGTGCGACCTTCGACTGGATTGCCGCTCGTAAAACTCTCTTCCGAAACCCTAGAGCGTGCAAACGCATCGCTGCAGGCGGCCTGAGCCCGGAAAACGTAGCCGAAGCCATCGCCACGCTGCGCCCATGGGGTGTGGATGTGGTCTCCGGCGTGGAGTTCGCGCCGGGACGGAAGGACCCTAATAAAGTGAGGGGGTTCATTCGAAGCGCGCGAGCAGCGTTTCATTAATCCGTCTTTGCCTGCTTTCAATGACGCTGCATTAAGGCTGCTGGCCGACTTTCTGGTTCGTGATCTCTCGCATGGAATCAGCATCTACGCGTATATCGACCTTAAATTTCTTGAAGTTGTACGAGGTATCTTCGAACATTATGACTAGCAGTCCCCGCGAGCCTTTCAATCTACTGTGACCCTCCGAAAAACGCCACAACCATACTGCGCCTGTTGATCGGCCATTCGGATCTGAAGTGTCTTCCAGCCGGAAGAACTCGCGCCGCTCAGTGGTTCCTTTCAACATATAACTCCGGTCATGCAGGAGTTATACCTCATAACGGGTCGGCATCAGGTCATCCACATCAATCCAGGTGGTCTCCTTCCAATCAAGAGCGGTTCTCTCCACGGAAGTGACAGCATCAGGGTTTACCTTGGGAACGGACTCGATAACCAGGTTGTCACGGCCGTTGATCTGTTCATGCCCCAAAACGCGGTTTTCGAACAGTGTGGCGAGGCAACAGATCGGCAATGCACTATAAAAGGAGTTGCGCGGGTCAGCAGCTCTTATGTCAAATGCGAAGTCAAACCCTTTACCCAATTCGCTAAGGGCATCTTGGTGCTTCTGTTCAGAAACCAGTTTCCGATCGTTTAATGGCTTGCCATTTTCCTCGACGATGTGGTGGTAGGGCAGCCCGTCTACAAAGAGGGTTTCAACCTTCTCGGAATCGTCCCTAAGCTTCTTTCCTTTCTTGTTGAAATAGCTCTCTTGCACCAGATCGTCACATGCGTATTGCTGGGCTAGTTTATCGTTCGCCTTAATATTGGCATGCATGTGCTGTAACAACGAGATAAGCTCCTCGCCGGAGAGAGCGGCTGCTTCCTTTTGCGCAAATGCCGCCCCGCTAATTGTTAAACCGCAACACGTCACTACACTGAACAATAAGAGCGACCCGATTCTGCCTTGGCAGGACATTCGTGCGCCTCCACGAGATATTTCAGCTTGAGCTGCCTACTCCGAGGGCCCTGGAATCCTGAAGCCACTATACCGCGAGCTAATTGCTTGAGCGAATAGCATACTGGTCCGAGAACCTGCCACAGCTCTGAGGCTTTTCCAAGACCCTAGTACACTGAAGAGTTCCCCATTTCCAGGTTTGGGAGCGCAGGAGGCCCAAATGGCATCGATCATTCTTTCCGCAGTTCCATCCGAACCGCGCCCCGGACGCTTCGGCGTCTATGGCGGGCGCTATGTGCCGGAGACGCTGATGGCGGCGTTGGTCGAGCTGGAGCAGGAGTACGAGAAGGCGAAGAACGATGCGGCCTTTCAGACTGAACTGGCAGAGCTGCTCAAGGACTATGCCGGCCGGCCCACGCCGCTCTACTTTGCCAAACGGCTCACCGAGCAGTTGGGCGGAGCCAAGATCTACCTCAAGCGCGAAGACCTGCTCCACACCGGCGCGCACAAGATCAACAACGCGCTGGGCCAGGGACTGCTCGCACGACGGATGGGCAAGAAGCGCATTATCGCCGAGACCGGCGCGGGACAGCACGGCGTGGCCACGGCCACTGTCTGCGCGCTGCTGGGTCTCGAATGCGTGATCTACATGGGCGATGTGGATATGGAGCGCCAGGAGCTGAATGTGCTGCGTATGCGGTTGCTGGGCGCTGAAGTCCGAGGCGTCTCGTCGGGATCAAAGACGCTGAAAGACGCCATCAGCGAGGCCATGAGGGACTGGGTCACCAACGTCCGTACAACATATTACTTGCTGGGCAGCGCTCTGGGAGCGCATCCTTACCCCACCATGGTGCGCGACTTCCAGCGCGTGATTGGCATCGAGCTAAAGCAACAGATCCTGGAAAAAGAAGGCCGACTTCCCACCGCAATCATCGCCTGCGTAGGCGGCGGATCGAACGCCATTGGCGCGTTTTACGAGTTCATTCCCGAGCGGCAGGTGCGCTTGATCGGCGTGGAAGCAGGCGGCCGCGGAACTGCTCTGGGCGATCATGCCGCGCGCTTCTCAGGCGGAGCGCCGGGAGTGCTGCAGGGAACTTATTCCTACGTGCTGCAGGACGAGAATGGCCAAATCGCGCTAACACATTCGGTTTCCGCGGGTCTCGACTACGCCTCCATCGGCCCCGAGCACGCGGCGCTGCACGACTCAGGCCGCGCCGAATACGTTTCGCACGACGACGCAGCCGCTCTCGATGCAGTGGTCAGGCTGGCCCGCACTGAGGGAATTCTGCCTGCGCTCGAAAGCGCGCACGCCGTGGCCGAGGCGCTGCGCCTTGCTCCCACGCTACCCACCCATGACATACTGGTAGTCAACCTCTCTGGACGCGGCGATAAGGATATGGGTATTCTGGCGCGCGAGTTGAAGATTCAGGGAGCATAGAGCTGCGATGGCGATTCTCTTTGAACAAAAACCCGGACTGGTCGTTTATCTTACGGCCGGGGACCCCGATCTCTCCTCGACGCGAGCCATCGCGATTGCGGCCATCGACGCGGGCGCGGCGGTGATTGAGCTGGGCGTGCCCTTTAGCGATCCGCTGGCCGACGGTCCGGTGATTCAGGGAGCCATGGAGCGGGCATTGGCGCGCGGAACGCGACTCAAGGATGTGCTGGCGCTGGCCCGGGAGATTCGCGCGGAGCGGCCTCAAGCGGGCCTGGTGATCTTCAGCTATCTGAATCCGATTTTGCGCTATGGCCTGCACAGCTTCGCCGATGATGCAGCGGCAGCCGGAGTGGACGGCGTGCTGATTACCGACCTGATTGTTGAAGAGGCGGGCGAATATCTCGCCGAAATGGCTCGCGTGAAGCTAGCGCCGATTTTTCTGGCCGCTCCCACCAGCCCTGACGAACGGCTTGAGGCTATCGCCACTCACTCCAGGGGTTTCGTTTATGCCATCTCCCGCGTAGGCATTACCGGCACGCAGCAGAGCCTGACATCCGATGCATCCGCGCTGGTTGCGCGCATCCGCCGATGGACCACGCTGCCGGTAGCCGTAGGTTTCGGCATCAGCAATGCGGAACACGTGGCCCAGGTGGCCCGGTTTGCGGATGCCGCGGTAGTCGGCAGCGCGATTGTGGAGTTGATCGAACAATCAACTCCCGGAACGGCGCCCGGCGCAGTGGCTCGATTTATCAAGGGCCTGCACCTGCCTGAGGCGGCGCTGGCCCGGTAAGAAACGCAAGCTCTTAGCTCTTAGCCCTTAGCCCTGCAGAAGATAAATTCAGCCGTCGAGGCTTACTTCAGCAAGATGGAGCTAAAGGCTAATAGCTAACGGCTAAAAGCTATTTGCCAACACGAGGATGGAATGACGCTCGAAGAATTGCGAGATCAAATTGATGCTCTGGACCGCAAGCTCGTCGAATTGCTGAGCGAGCGGGCACGCGCCGCGCAGATGGTCGGCCACTTGAAGGCTGCCACCTCGCTGCCGGTGTATGAACCGCAGCGGGAAAAAGTGGTCCTGGCCAACGTGCGAGCGGCCAACAAAGGCCCCTTGCCGGACATTGAACTGACGCATATCTACGAGCGCATCATCGACGTTATGCGGGCCCTGCAAAGGGACGAGTTGGCATCGGAGAGGAACGCCCTGGCGAACACGCCGGGCCAAGGCACTGGCGCAAAGACTGAGTCTGGTGCGCCTGGGACAGGGATCAAGCAATGATTGTCGCTATGCAGGAAACGGCCACCGAAGAACAGATCGATGCTGTCATCGATGTGATTGTGGAATCGGGGCTCGACGTACACCGCACCACCGGTGCAACCCAAACCATTCTGGCCGGCGTTGGACCTGCCGTTGGTCTTGACCTGACCAAGTTCGAATTGCTGCCGGGTGTGCTTTCAGTCCACCGCATCACCGCGGCTTACAAGCTGGCCGGACGAGCTTTTCGCCCTCAGGGCAGCGTAATCGAATTTCCCAACGGAGCAAAAATCGGCGGCGAGCAGGTCGTGGTCATCGCCGGCCCCTGCGCGATTGAGAACCGCGAGCAGATCTTCGAGATTGCCAAGTGCGTAAAGGCCATGGGCGCTGGTTTCCTTCGCGGAGGCGCCTTCAAGCCGCGCAGTTCGCCTTACGCTTTTCAGGGACTGGGCATACCCGGCCTCGAGCTGATGCACGAGGCAGCGCAAGCCAACGGCCTGCTCACGGTAAGCGAGGTGATGGAGATCTCGCAGATCGAGTCCATGCTGCCTTATGTGGACTGCTTCCAGGTGGGCGCGCGCAACATGCAGAACTTCAACCTGCTGCGCGAACTGGGCCAGGTTCGCACGCCCATCCTGCTCAAGCGCGGCATCGCGGCCACCATTGAAGAGCTGCTGCTTTCGAGCGAATACATTCTCTCCGGCGGCAACTACGACGTGATCCTGTGCGAGCGCGGCATCCGCACCTATGAGACCGCGACGCGCAACACCATGGACATCGCGGCGATTCCTGTTGTGCACAAGCTTTCTCACCTGCCCATCGTAGGCGACCCCTCGCACGGGACCGGCCGCCGCGATATGGTTCCCGCAATGGCCAAGGCCGCGGTAGCCGCCGGTGCGGACGGCATTTTGATCGAGATTCATCCCAACGCCGATAAAGCCGCCTCCGATGGAGCGCAGACTCTGTATCTGGATCAATTTGAAAGGCTGATGAGCGAGATGCGAGTGATTGCTACGGCGGTGGGAAGAACTTTGTAGCGGAGTTAGCCGCGCTTCGCGCGTGTTAGCGGAGTTAGTTTTCTGCCTACCTCCGCAAACTCCGCTAACATCGCTAACTCCGCGCCGTTCTAGAATGGCAGAAACGAGGAAAGAGCCATGATCGAGCGCATCGCCATTCTGGGCACGGGCCTGCTGGGCACATCGGTGGGATTGGCGCTGCGTGCGGCGGGCTTTCGCGGCAGCATCGCCGGCTGGAACCGCGGCGCGGAGGGGGCGCAACAAGCGCTCACCATGGGTGCCATCGACTCCATCGCCACCGGCCCTTTACAGGCCGCCCGCGATAGTCAGGTAGTTCTGCTGGCCGTTCCCATCTACGCCACTCTCGACTTCATGGAGAAGCTGGCTGGAGTTTTAAGCCCCGATCACTTGATCACAGACGTAGGCAGCACAAAGCGCCTGATCTCCGAAGCCGCCGCACGCCTTTTCAACCGTCCCGATCGCGCGGCATTTCTTCCCGGCCATCCCATGGCAGGCAAAGAGCGTGGTGGCGCGTCATTGGCCGATGCGGCGCTTTTTCGCGGCGCAGTCTGGCTCTTCACGGGCGATCCGAATGCCCAGCGCTCTCCACATTCGGCGGAACTGGTCAAAGACTGGCGCGATCTGGTCGTAGCCATGGGCTCGAAGACCGTCGATCTCGATCCCGCGCGCCACGATGAGTTGGTAGCCTGGGTCAGCCACGTGCCACAATTTGTGTCCACGGCTCTCAGCGCGCTGCTCGAAGAAGAAGTAGGTCACGCTCCGGAGCTGAGAGACGTAGGCGGCCGAGCTTTACGCGAGATGACCCGCCTGGGTTCCAGCCCCTACTCCATGTGGCGCGACATCGCCTACACCAACACCGAACCTGTTCAAGCCGCTCTCCAGGCTTTAGAGCAGCGCATAGCCCACCTGCGCGAAAACCTCCGCACCCCGGCCCTGCGCGATGAGTTCGAGCAGGCTAATAAGTTCCGGCGGGAGTAAAAGATTAACTTATCTAGCGTATTGTCTCCGAAGTTCGTTGAAGAAGGACGAAAAGCAACCGCAGATCCTTCGACTGCGTTGTGCGCAAAGTACGCGCCCAACTTCGCTCAGGATGACAGTGATTTTATGATGCGTACTTCGGAGACAAGACACTAGAAGCTGTTTCATCGATCCCCTCCTACTGGGCGGACTACGGCTTTTGAGACCCATTGTTTGGTTCCTGGGAACGCGCGTTTCATGCTCGAAATTGACTAAGAAGCTGGTAGGAAAAGGCCGAAATCACGCGTTTTTTGCGCATTTTCTACCCCTCGATATTTGATAGTTCTTGTTTATAATCAGTTACTTACACACATAAAAGGCGAATAGATGGAGTATGGACCCCCGGGGGGCACATTCAATTTCGGTACGGACCGGTCACAACCCTGACCGATTGGTTCGGACGGTTCAATAGTGTTCTGAATTCACGATAGCAGGATGCTAGAAATAATCTGCAAAGCCCGGAGGTGAGGAGCTATCCCACCCTAACGACAAAGACAAGAACATCGTGCCCCGACCCAGAGAGTCCCCCGGCACCCAGATGGGGCGCCCGGCTCTTCATGCCCTGGAGCAGCGCATCGCCCACCTGCGCGAAAACCTCCGCACCCCGGCCCTGCGGGACGAGTTCGAGCATGCCAATAAGTTCCGGCGGGAGTAGTTAGAGTTGTTCAACACCTGACCGATCAGATACTTTTTCTTGTCAATTATTTTCGATTTCCACTGGAAACTGGACGACGGCGCGCCTCATAATACACATTGCAAACAGAGAAAATTATTGTATTTTTATCCTTGATTAGCACATCGTCACCGGGAATCTCGATTGTCGCCCCAGTAATATTCGCAGGCTCGTGGCCTAGCATAATCTGTGTAACATGAAGTGCTTTAATTCCAAGTTGTTCAAAAGACACTTGTGAGTCATTTGCACCACCTCCGGAGTATTCTTTATGGAATTGCTCGGCGCTCATGACTTTGATCTGGACTGTCGGATGAGTAGTAACCGTCTGCCCCCAGCGAAATGAGTTGGCAGTGTACTCTATCTCAGTACCAATGAGTTTTCTGGCTTCCTTTTCATCAAAACAGCAAATAGTGGAGGTTGGCAGATCCCGTTTCACTACCCATCTCTCGTGCAACTGACTTGGGATTTCTTGCACAGTCAGGCTCATGACCACGTTGACGAAGAGAGATAAGAGCAAGAATCGCTTAGTCATTGGACTCGATTATCACTGAAGATTTGTAATTGGTATTAAATCGCCGGATGTTGGTTGTCCCACATCTCACCGCCGCGGCAGATGAGATGTGGGATTCGATCACAGCTATTCCGGCTCTTTCTCCACTTCGATCGCATCCTTCGCCGGGTCGATTGCGTGAAACCCTTCAGCCTTCGCCGCTTCGAGCAACTGCGCCGATGCGGAGACGAAAATGATCTCCGTTCCCTGGAACATATCGCGGGCTACCAGCGCCGCTCCCAGTTGCAGAGTATCCGGCCAGCGTAGGGCGGTACGGTCCAAAAGTTGGCGGGAGGCTTCAAGAACTGCCGGATTCAACGGTTGCTGCACCATCCGCGCCGCTTCCACGCGCAGGCTGTCGAGCGCGGCCGCCGCGTCTTCAGCGGAGATGTTCCCCGCCCGCTCCCGCCGCCGGACAGCCGCATAGACCTCCAGCGGCGTAGAGGCCGAGATCAGCTTGCGATTGTCTTCGACGGCCTCCATCAGCCGGATCAGTGCGTCGGTACCCGGCTCCTGCACAAACAATTTGGCGAAGGCCGTCGCCTCAAGAAAGTAGCAGCTCACTGGTTCCCCCGTTCCTCTTCAATGGCCTCGGCGATGGATTCGCCATGCACCGCGACCGGGTGGAAGCGCTGAGCCTCCTCGGGGATGCCGGCCTCGGCGCGGTTCAGCCGGATGGTGGTGGTGGGATAGGCCGGGGTCTTGGGGTTGGCGATCTTGCTGGTGATCACCACGCCGCGCTGGATGGCCTCAGCCAGCACTGACTGCCGCGACTCGGGATGCTGATTCCAGCGGAAAGCCTTGCGCGGTAAGAAAGAGTCGCGGAACCACTTGAGGGCGATAAAGGCGTGCCCGCCCCGCTCGGCCTCGGCCAGCGCCGCGCACAACTCTTTCACACGCACGTCCAAATCTGCGGGAATTACCGCCTCTTGGCTGTCGTCATAGTCGTCGTCGTAACTGTGACTGACCACTGCCCTCGGTGCGCGAATGGGGCGCGGCGCAACGTCGCCGTCATCGCTGCGCTCAAAGTAGATGCGCACTTCATCGTCCTCTGGCGACCACGTATCCGCCGAAGCGTTGCGGCGCTTGCTGCGGCCGTTTTCGCCGCATAGCTCCACGATAGCCTGGTAGCCCGGAGGCGCCAGGAACTGCAGGGCCCGCGCCAGACCGGGATCGGGGGAAAACGCCAGTTCGTTCAGGGCCTGTTCAATAATCTCTTCGGCATCGGGTATGCTCAGGTTGCTGATATCAACGCTGCTTTGTGCAGCTTTTTTCGTTTTCATGACTTTCTTCTCCGTATGCCGCGCCTCCCGGCCGCTGTGCGCCCAAAACGTCACCGTTTGCCTTGTGGCTCTATTCCGGGGAAGATTTGCGCGGAGCACGGCCGGCCAAAGAGTGCAGCCCTAGCTTTAAATTTTGTCTCACTGCATGGGGTAAGCCTCAGCCCATGCGGGCCTTGGTCAACGTGTTCTTTTTGTTGGTTCTGCGGGCCGTTCCCAGTGTTGATTAAACGAATGCGGCCCTTTACATCTTCCGTATTAATGGCTGAAGACCCAAGGTATTCTTGTGGCTCTTAATTGATGAAAGCCATCTCCTGCTTCTATCTTCAACCCTGAATGGATTCGGGAACGACTGTAGCTAGACCCTAAAGTTCAAAGCTATACACCCAACAGTGTAACCGATAATTCATTTAAACGCTCTAACTAATTCAGATTGTTGACATGCCGCGACACCGATTCTGGGAAAAAGTTGCTCTTCCGCGGTAATTCATTCCCTCGCCGGAGTTCGTACAATAGGAGATATGCGTTCTTATTTGCATTTGATGTTGCTGCTGCTATTGGCCTCGATCGGACTATACGCCGCTGACTCGCCCTTTGACCTCATCGGACCCAAGGTCGATGTGCATGTGAAGCGGGGAGAGGTCACGCTGCCCATCAGCGAGGTGCCCAACCTGCTGCCCGGCGACCGGCTCTGGATTCATCCCGACCTTCCCGAGAGCCAGTCCGCGCATTATGTGCTGATTGTTGGGTTCCTGCGCGGGGTCACCAATCCTCCACCCCCGGAGTGGTTTACTCGTGTCGAAACCTGGACCCGCGAAGCGCGCGAGGAAGGCGTGTTTGTCACTGTTCCCGCTGAAGCGCAACAGGCCGTGATCTTTCTTGCCCCAGAGACGGGTGGTGACTTCAGCACCCTGCGCGCCGCCGTGCGCGGCCGGCCCGGTGCCTTTGTCCGCGCCACCCAGGATCTGCAGGCAGCCAGCTGGGACCGCATGCGTCTTGAAGCCTACCTTGCCTTGGTTAAGGAGACCTCCCAGACCGATCCCAAGGCGCTCAAGGAGCGGACTGTAAATGCCTCTCACAGCCTGGGCATCAAACTCGACAAGGAATGCTTCGATAAGCCCACCGACCAGCAAGCTCCGTGCCTGGAGCAGCACACTGACGGGCTGGTGCTTGACGACGCCAACGCGCAATCGCTCGTCAATCAACTGGTGAACGGTTCAACCAGCGACTTGATGAACCAGATCAGCAGTTCGCCCATGGCCGGAGGCGGCGCATATAGCCCGTATATCGGCGCCATCGTGGATACGGCCAAGATCCTCTCGTCGCTGCACACGGCGCATTTTCAATACATTCCCGCGTTGGCGCTACCAACCAAAGATACCCTCAACCTGCGCCTCAACGTACCGCCCTCGTTCCGCTCTCCCAAGTCGGTGGTGGTGGTTGCGCTGCCGCCGATAATCTCAGCCAGGGATAAGCAGCCGCCGCTGCATCCAGTCAACCCGTCGGAGACCTATTGCGCGCAAAAGCCCGGCCTGGTGTTGCCCGTCGAGGGTGCTCCGCTGGTCTTTGCCACACAGTTGGCCCACGAGCTGAGTCTCCACATCACGCCCCGCCCGGACTCAAAAACCCCTGCGGTGGACCTGCTGGTGAGTGCAGATCCGGCCCAGGGCGGTTTAGTTCTCGATCATCCCGCGCCCCCCCTATCGGAGGGCAATCTGACCGCCGAGCTGCATGGCAAATGGGGCTTTGACGACTGGGTGGGACCTCGCTTCCGCTTTCACGCGGCTCAGCCCGGCAAGTGGACCCTGGTGGGCGGAGACCAGTCTGCCCTAGTGGTGGGCCGCGAGGATACGCTCCATCTTGAGGACGAAAGCACGCTTTGCATTGACCGGGTGGAAGAAGAGGTTGCAGGTGGCAGCCCACTAAAGCTGGCCTGGAAGTCGTCAAAACCGGGAGCACTGGAAGTAACCGTGCCTTTGAAGGACGCCGCTCCGGGACTGGTAACCATCGACATACACCAATTCGGGCTGAATGAACCCGACAAGCTGCCCCTGAAAGCCTATGCCGAGGCCGCCTCGCTGGACCGGCTCACGCTAAGCGCCGGTGACGAAGAGGTGGTGCTGAAAGGCAAGCGCCTGGACGAAGTGGCTACCGCCGAGCTGGACGGAATCAAGCTCACACCCGCCGCTCTGAACCGCGTGCAGGATTTTGACCAGTTAGCCATGAGCGCCTCAGCTACCACCGCCAACCTTGAACCGGGGAAGCACTATGACGCCAAGGTCGAATTGCGCGATGGCCGCCAGCTCAAAGTACCGGTCACGGTGGACCCACCGCGTCCGCAGGTGATTTTGCTGAGCAAAGGCACCCAGGACGAGTCTTCCGCCGCGCCCAACCCGGTGCATCTGGGCTCTCTGGACGACCTGCCCGCCGACAATCGGCTGGTCTTCTTCCTCAAGTCCCGCGTTCCCGCGAACTTTCCCCGCGACGAGAAGGTGGAAGTGGCAGCGGTGGACGGCAGCTTCCGCACCGTGCTGTCGCTGGCCGATGGCAGCCTGATGCTGGAAGATGCGAAGACGGCTGTGGGAACGCTGGATCCACTGGCGCGATTCGGTTCCTCGGCCTTCGGGCCGGTTCAGGTGCGTGTGATTGCTTCAGATGGGGTAACCGGAGACTGGCTGCCCCTGGGTTCGCTGGTGCGGCTGCCCGGATTCAAGGAACTGCGCTGTCCGCGTGCCCCCGCCAAACCCTGCACGTTGAGCGGGACAAATCTATTCCTGGCCTCTTCCATCGCGGCAACGCCGGACTTCGATAACTCCACCGATGTGCCGCCGGAGTTTACGGGATCCCAGTTGAGCGTGACCCACCCGGCGGGCGGCGTCCTTTATCTCAAACTGCGCGACGACCCAGCGACGGCGCAAACGCTTACCTTGCCGGTAAATTCCGTCTTGCAGTCGACTGCGACGCCGGTCCAGCCGACGGCAGCATCAGCCCAGTCGTCAATACAGCAGGCGGCAGCGCCGGCTCAGCGGGACGTACAGCCGTCGGTAGCGCCAACCCAGCCAGCAGCGCCGACAGCGTTACCCGCAGCTTTGCCGCTTGCTACTCCGGCGCCGTCAGCCAAACCGCAGCCTTAGAGAACCGCTCTAGTTGAAATAGGCCTTGTTCTTCTCGGCAAATTGCGCCTTGTCCGCCGGAAGTTCATCGATGGGGAAGATCGCGTTCTGCTCGCAGACGCTGGCGCAATTTCCGCAGTCGATGCACTCATCGGGATTAATGAACAACTGGGAAACGGTCCCGGCAGCCGCATCGGCCTCGAGGGGTGCGATGGCCGCGGTAGAGCACTCTGTTGCACAGATAAAATCTTTGATACAGGCATCGGTAATTACATAAGCCATAAAGATGTTCCTCGCTCGCTGCGGCAAATCTCGTTTTGCGCCGCCTACTCAAAATTTACCTGCTCACGGCCCCATGCCTTCGTGACTCGAATCACATCAACGGAGGAATCTACCTGATTACGGTACGCGGACAATTTCAACCTTAATGTAACCATTTCATGATGCTACGCGTAGTCGACCATGGCCATGCTCACCAGATTGAAAGCTGGAAGCTGGAAACTGATATACGATCCGGCCGCCGTGAAAGGTATCTCATGCTGCCCGGGTAGGAGGGACACTTTGCGCGCACTGTGGCCCGCCGGAACTTGAATACGAAGCGTCGCAGCCACCGGCGGGGCGGGAACCTGCGCCTGCAGATTGAGCATGCCCACCAGCAACCTCTTGCGATCTTCCTGATGGAAGAGCGTTACCTCAACCGCCGGTTCGGTATCGGCCTCAAATTTGTAGGGCGGCTGCAAAGCTCGTTTCAGAAGGATTTTGAATACCCTGGCATTCACCGCATCAGCGCGCAACTCCAGCGGAGCCGCGACCCAGATGGCTTTGCCCTTGCCAAAAGAGTGGATAACAATTCCCGGATCCTGGCCCGGCTCCGGCGCGGGAGGATTGCTCCAGATCTGCGCGAAGCGAGTATTGATGGCATTGCCTGCGTCCGGATCGACAAACGGCAGCGTCACCGTTCCCAGTATCTCAGCGGTGGGCGCGGCCTGGGCCTGGACCATCGGCACGCTGAAGCTCATGTTTTCCTGCGGCCAGGTTGCTTCAGTCAGTGCCTCATCCTTAGTGGAGAAATAGGTAGTCCGTCCTCCAATTTTGCCCACATAGCGCAGGCCCAGCACGTCCGCCAGAAGAAATCTCTCCTCTCCGTCTCCGGGAGCGCTAAGGGAACTTGCGCCGCTGGCATAGAGAATGCCGCCATCGCGGACAAATTCGCGAAAGACTCCGGCCTCGTCCTCCGTCATTTCGGCAACGTCGGGAAGCACCACCGCGCGGTATCTACTTAACTGTTCCAGAGATACATTGGTCACTACGCCGAAAGGAATGTGGGCCTCGCGAAGGAAGCGAGCCGCCCCAACGGCGGCATTCAGATGCGGCGGGTAAGCCCATATATTCTTGGTAGCGTCCGCCGCGTTCAAACCATTGGAAGCGGGATCGTACATGGAATTCTTGTCATAGTAAATCGCCACGTCGGCCATCAATTCGCCACCCAGAAACGGCTCATAGGCATCATGCAACGCATTGATCTGCGAAAGGTACTCGTAGGCCCGATGGTTGAGCGTGCCGGCCGGCTTGATGGCATCGATCAGCATGCAGGAGGAAGAATGAATCATCGGAATCATGGATTCAAGCGCAAGCTGTTCGAAGGGCTTTGTGGTCTCAAAGTCGTTGAGGTTGAGAGTCCGCGAAGTCTGAAATTCGTAAGGGCGATGACGCGTCAGGCTTAAGAAGGCTTTGCACACCAGCGAAAATTGAGCCGCGCCGCCGTAGAAGTCGCCGGCGCAAAAGTCGGAAGCTTCATTTTGCTCCAGTGAGACCGCGACGCCCCACGGCGCGAAACAGGTACCGAACTGCATGTAGACCTGGATGGGGCGAGTCTCCTTGACTGCCTTTGCGACGGACAGCGCGAACTCGCGCATCCACCGTTCGCGGCTCTTCTGGAATGTGCGCCATTGTGGATCTTTCCAGTCGACCACCCGTGGCGACTCCGCGCCCTGCTCCTTCCAATAGCGGGCCACGCAGTGAGGGCAGTAGCAGATCGTGGGCCAGAATGTCATATCGAAGAAAATAGCTTCGAAGTCATAGTTGGCCACCAGTTCCCGGATGCATGCAATAGCGTGATCGGGATACGGGGAATTGATGCAGACAGCACCGGCACGTTCATGACGTTCCGAATCAAGCTCATCTGCGGACAAAATCCGCCACTCCGGATGCGTCCTGAAGGCCCAATCGTCGAAGACCAGGCTGTAATAGGCCACACGGTGCAATCCATGGCGATCACACTGCTCCATCACCTCGCCAAAATAGTCGCGGCCCTTCATATTGCGATGCCTCTGCCCGATTTTTGTGCGCCATAGGCACAGGCCTACGTGCGAATTCGCATACTGCATCAACGACTGAAACCCAGCTCCGGCAATCGTAGAGACGTAATCGGCTGCATCGAAGCTGGCCAGGAGCCGATCATCCCAGTCGGGTACGTGCGTGTCTACCAGCAGCCGGCGGTAGGTTTTCGCCGGCCACTCCACTGTCCTGGACGGAATATGCGCGGGCTCATGGGCCTCGCCGGCAGAATCGGCGCCCGGGTCGATCGCGGATGTGGTTGGCTGTGCGCCAAGACGTGCGTTACCGGATAGAGCATGCACCGTGCCAAGTCCTAGAAATTTATTAAATGTCCTGCGATCCATTGCGTGTCCTTTACTGATCCTCGTTGTTCCAAACGAGAATTTATTTTCGCCTTTCCAGTTCCGCGCCAGTATACCCTCGGCCGGCTCCACGGACGATGCATCGGTGCCGTTCACTCCATTCTGACTGATAGATTGAATACAGGTTCAGGATGCGAATGCTGTCGGGAGCTTGCATGGGTGATATAGCGCAATCATTGATCTTTGATTACGATGGCGTGCTGGCCGATACCGAGCCCCTGCACTGGAAATCGTGGGCGGCGCTCTTCCGGCCCTTTGATGTCGACCTCACTTGGGAGGAATACGGACGCATTGGGCGAGGCGTCTCTGATATCCAGATGTTTGCCTCGATGGTGAAGAATGCGCCGCGCCTGCCCGTAGACGAACTGATGCAGCTGAACCTGGAACGCAGACGGATGGTCCGCGAGTGGTCGCTTGCTGAAAGCCCGATTCCTCAGGAGACGATCGAATTCATAGCGGCGCTTGAAGCTCACAAAATTGGCCTGGTGACAAGCTCTGACCGTGCCGATGTGGAGCCGGTCCTTCGCGCGTCTCAAATCTATTCGAAATTCAATGCAATCGTTTTTGGCGACGACGTCGCTGCCCACAAGCCCGCTCCCGACCCATACCTGCTCATTGCGAAGAAGTTAGGCGTCAGCACCGGGACCGCATTTGAGGATTCGGATTCCGGCATGAAAAGCGCCCTGGCCGCAGGGTTCAAGGCCGTTAGAATCGAGCACCCCAAAGACCTGGCGCAAATTGTTGCCCAATTGCTGCGAAATCAAGAGGTTCACTGAACTCTCCCGTGCCCTGTAATGCCCGGGAACGCTAAAATTAGCTTGCTTGACAGTCCTTTGAACCGATTGCTACGCTGGTCCCGCTTTTTGCGCTGGTGTTCATTCGTTGTGAAGTGATCAAGCGAAACCTTAATCGGCCCACCTTAGTCGTTGCATAATGCCGCGCTAATGCCGGCAAACAAAAAAGAAAAGAGGAGATCAGAATCATGACTCAAAAAGTAAAACGGCCCATTGACGAGGGCGACTGGAATATGGCGTTTCTCTTCCCCGATGAGATTGCCGCCGCCCGCGCGCGCACCGGATTGGTAATTTTGCCGCTGGCGCCGCTTGAGTGGCACGGCCCCCACCTGACCATGGGCTGCGACAACCTGCTGGCCCACGCCTTCGCCCGCCGCTTGGCCCGCGAACTGGAGTCGCCCTATTACCCGCCATTGTGGGTGAGCACAGAGCGCCAGCGCCGGCCTGAAACCCTTGAATCGCTCGGTTTCCCCCGCGACGCACGCGTCGAGGGCATGGATTTTCCCAAGCTCTCAGTAGCCAGCGCCTACTTCCGCGAAGAGGTTTTTGGGGCGGTGGTGCGCGACATTCTCCACATTCTTTTCGATCGCATGCACTTCAAAAACGTGCTGATCGTCAACGGCCACGGCGCCGACAATCAGAAGGATGTTCTGAACCGTATCACTCACGAGTACAACGACGGGCCGGCCGATAAACCCCGCGTCATCTGGGTTTACCCAGGATTCCCGCGCTCCCTGCTGGCTGGAGCCATCGGCCACGCGGCGTCAGAAGAGACCTCGATGCTCGAATCCTGCTGGCCGGGCTGCACCGATCTCTCCCGCCTGCCCCAAGAAGGCCATTTGGGAAATGTTGACTACGCCATCGTGGATGGCGATACCTTCGATTGCTCCCCCACCCCCGACCATTCTTTGCGCGAAGAGCAGGATCCCCGATTCCACACCGACGTTGCATGGGGCGCCGAGCAGATGGAGATGGCGGCCAACGAAGTGGTTGAAGACGTGCGCAAGCTGTGGTTCCCGGCACACGCAGGAAAGAAATAATGAGCCTCGGTTTGCTGTTCTGTATTCTCGGCGCTGTCTCGTTCGGCCTTCTTGGGTGCGTCTCGAAGTTCGCCGAACGCAGGCAATGCAACTCGTCGGCGGTTGTCATGTGGATGGCGTGCTGGGCCGCAGTTTTCATGCTTGGCCGCACACTAACGCAAAAACCCATCGTTCCTCTTTCCTGGCCGGTCGTCCGGCTTGCCGTCGGCTTTGGGGTCTGCGCGATTCTTGCCTATCTCGCCTTTCAGATTTCTATAGGGATTGGCAAAGTAACCGTCGGCTGGCTCTTTATGAATCTATCGGCCGGCGTTCCGGCGCTTGTATCCATCTGGTTTTACGGCGAGAAGCTCACGCCTTTGAAGTGCGCCGCCTTCGGCCTGGCGCTGATCGCATTGTTCTGCCTCTTCCAGGGCAACCGTCTGGAAGCACGGGAGGCGGCCGTTGAAAGCTCCGAATAGAACCTCCTGGATTTTGCTCATGCTGCTCATCCTGTTGACCAACGGAATGGGCGCATTTGGCTTGAAGATCATCGCCGCGTGGGGACTTCCTCCCGGCATCAAATTCCCTTACCTCACCATCTGGTACGCAATCGGGCTTCCACTCATCGGCATTCCCATGCTGATGCGCGGCGCGTGGGGGAGCTTCAAAGAAATGCGCTGGGGCGCGCTTTACGCGGTCCTGAGCCTTGGCGGCCAGTTGGCCATGTCTTATGCGCTGGACTACGGAGTTCCCGGAAGCGTTGTCTATCCCGTCGCAGTCGGCGGTTCCATTCTGGTCGTCGCACTGGCCGGCAGGCTGCTCTTCGGCGAGAAGATGCACCCGCTCAGTTGGGCCGGCGTCGCCATCGGCATCGTAGCTGTCATACTGCTGGGCGTAAGCGCCAGCTAAGTGGTCGTCAATGGCAGCACTTATTCCAACAGCGTCATTGTCGTCACGCCTTAACGATAGGGGGAACAGATGAAGGGTGTTCTCATAGTGATTGTGCTAACCATGTTTGCCAATGGCAGTCAGCTTCTTCAGCCGCAAACAGACAGCGCGAATCAACCACTGACTCTATCCAGCACTAAGCCCGACATGGCATACATCATCAGACGTGTCCACTCGGCCCTGGGCCCAACTCATCGCGCAGTGAGACTCTATTTTCACGGATTTTGTGATGTGAACGACGGGAATGCCGTGCAATTCCCTCATATCAATGTTCTTCCCCCAGAGGGCAATGAGGAGGGGATCCCCGCTGTTCTAGAGATGTTCCGTAATGACAAGAGCGTCATGGTATCCACGGATTCATCCAAAATAGTTAGAATCACCATAGGAAATGTCTATAAGCCAGTTTTAGACACGAGATTGTCTTCCATAAAACTGACAAATGTAGCACAGTACAATCCGAATCTCGCCATCGATGCACTTGAATCAGCGGCACCCGTACAAGCAGCGAGGCGGCTATATCGGATGCATCAGGAGTCGCAAATGGTTATTGAGGCGATAGCTCCGCCCTTACGCGGCGAGCCTCATCTTCCAGCCTCAATGCGCAACTTAACCGTAGATCAGGCGCTCGACTCTATAGCAGAGAGGTTTCATGGTGCTGTCGTATACGGCGAGTGTGAAAATGGCGACAAGAGTCATACAGTTGGCATCCGATATGCGTGGTTTAGGTCGCATTAACCTATGCAGGAGCTCCTCGCGAAGTGTGCCATGACGGAAAAAGCTGGGGGGAAGTGATGAGGACCGAATGCGACCGTTTTGCTGCATGGAAGATGGAGGCGGGCCCTCCGGAGACGGTCGCGGGATCAGCCCTCAAACCGCCCGACACTGCGTGGGTATAAGCTCCTAGGTGGTGAATTGATTCGCAATCGAAATTCAAATGCAGGAAAGGTACTCCAATGGCAAGCAATGTAATCACTGAAACCGATCTTCTACCTTACGAGTGGCCGGGTTCGTTCTACATCGGATCCGAGGAAATCGAAGAAGCATTGAAGGTTCTCAATGCCCGCAGCCCCTTCCGCTTCTACGGTCCCGATCTGCAGCGCTGCGTCGAGCGGCTTGAAGCGGCCTATTGCAAGCGGCTCAATAGAAAATATGCCATCGCTGTCAACAGCGGAACCGCCGCGCTCTCGCTGGCCCTTTCGGCTCTCGGCGTCGGCCCCGGCGATGAGGTTCTGGTCCCCGGCTATATGTGGATCTCCTGCATTGCCGCCATTGTGCGCAGCGGCGCCATTCCCCGGCTCGTTGACGTCGACGATACCTTCTGCATGGACCCCGCCGATCTCGAAAAAAAGATCGGGCCGCACACCAGGGGAGTTCTGCTGGTTCACATGAGCGGAGCCATGGGCGCTGCGGACAAGATCGCCGAAATCTGCGCCAGGCACAAAATCTTTCTTCTCGAAGACTGCGCCCAGGCCAATGGCGCAACGCTCCACGGTCGCCCCGCCGGAAGCTTCGGCCAGATGGCAATCTTCAGCTTCCAGCTCAACAAGAACATCACCGCCGGCGAAGGCGGCCTGGTGGTTTGCGACGATGAAAACCTCTACCGCCGCTCCTGGGCCGTGCACGACCTGGGCTACCCCCGCAACGCCGATGGCCGCCTGGAGTTTTCCGATCCCAACTATCAGATGTGGGGCCAGGGCAGCCGCTATGCCGAGCTGCTCGCCGCCGTGATGCTGGCGCAACTCGGAAAGCTCGAAAAAATCACCTCTGCAATGCTGAGAAACAAGTACGCGCTCAAAAAGCGCCTCAGCGCGATTCCCGGGCTCTCCTTCCGCGGAATCCTCGATCCGGATGGAGATACAGGCGCATTCCTGCTGATGATCTGGAAGGACCGTGAAACCTGCCTGCGCGTAGTCGAACAGACTCGCAATGCCGGCGTACACACCGGTCCCTCGGGCCTGAACAATATCGCCATGACAGATTGGGGCCTGCACATCTACTTCAACAATGCCAGCCTGGTGCGCAAAAGCCCGCTGAACAACGCGGGCCGCCCGTGGAGCGACCCGTTAAACGAGTTCGCCAAAGGGTACGAGTACGGCAAAGGCACATGTCCGGCATTGGATGCACTGGTCGACCGCAGCAGCCTCCTGGCCATTGCTCCGGTATTGACCGACGACGCCATTGAACGCATTGCGCAGGCTTTCGAGAAGGCCGCAAGGGCATAGACCAAACGCACACGTTGCCAAAATTCATCTGGGTTAGTAAGTTAAATAAAATCGGCGCGGGTCCATCTCTCGCGCCGATTCGTTGTTTGAGCATCTATTTAAACAGCGCCGCCCCGTTGCGAAGCACCGGCTGCAAATCGTCCGCAAGCACGTCCGGTTCGTATATCTCCAGATAATTAATGTGTTGTCCGGCGCTGTTGGTCTGCATTCCAATATCGATCGATTTTTTCAGCGCCAATGCGGGATTCCCTTCAGCGCCCATATCTCCGCTGTTGCGCTCGCAGGAAGTGCGCAGTTGCATTCCGGTAATTACGCGGCCGTTATACCCAAGTACATAAGGGACGGCGCGAGGTCCCGGACCGTTGCCCGGAAATCCGTCGAGATTGCTGTACTGGAGCACAAATCGGCGTCCTAGCGCACTCATGCCCTCATCAATGATTGCCTGCCGTGTGATCTTTCGCTGGCGCTCGTCGAGCTTGCCCTGGTTATTGATATTGAGTCCGGAACCCATCGACAAGGAAATGTACTGGTTGGGAAAATCGGCCGCATACTCCCTGAATGTCTTCCTCCACGCCGCTCTATATTTGCTCGGAGTGTAATTCGCTCTTTGCCAAATCCTCACGTCCTCGGGCTTCTGCGGCATCGAATACTCCGCGGAAACCGAGGTCGGCCCCACAGCCGCGATTACCCTGAAAGACGGCGAATTTCCATACCGGTCGCCAAGCAGTTTTACAAATGCAAACCAGCGGTTCAGGTAAACCTCGTCCCAGGGCATCGGTAGCTGCTCTGCGGTGCCCTTGCCGGGTCCATATTGAATGGGAAAGGTCTCAGTCTGAACGCCTTTGAGCGCCCACGGTGGAGAGAAAAATCCGGGAAAGGTCAGCAGTTGCACCCATTTGCCGTGCGACTTCGCAGCCGCGAATAGCTGGTCGAGCTTTGCCCAATCCGGCTTTCCTTCCACCGGCTCAAGATCGCGCCAGCGAATCTGCAACGCTACGCCGCTGATATACGGATTATCCAGCGCGCGCAGATTCAATTGGCTTTCTTGTGGCTTATTCTCAATCACCACAACCTGCCCGTTGGGCAGCGAGTTGCCGGCCGGCAAGGTCGCTCGCGCAGATGTGGTAACGGTTGTAGCGGCCAGAAGAACGCCCAGAGCAATGGGAACAGCCACGCGTACAGTTTGGGTCGCACCGTGCATCACCCAGTACCTCCTGAATGCTTTTCTGAACGGTGCCGCTGCGCTCGCAGGGGCGCACAGCGTCATCTTCATAAGAATACCGAATTGAGTCTGGAATGGGTTCTAAAAAGGATTGGAGGCGCGGGCCGGGATCGAACCGGCGCATAAAGGCTTTGCAGTTTGGGATTTGAAGCTAAGTTATTGAATTTACTGGGCGATTTCGTTGGCAAAACACGCCCTTTTGGGATACATTTGGCGGATTTTGTTAGCAGTTGTTAGCGCAAATCTTGGTCACGGCAAGAAGTAACGATCGTGTCAGATGAGCGTGGGAGGGAGAGGGCTACAAATCGTTCGTCCTGACGATCTGGGTACCGCCTAGGGGCGCCATACCAACGTTAGAGGACTTATTTCCGGCCTCTTCGACCCCAACCGGAAACGCGCATCTCCACCCCAAAGCCAAGCGGGCTGCGCGCCGCGGAACTACTGGAGTTGTTCTCCCCAACTGCCTATTCGAATCCGAAGCCGGATCGCTTTTGTTACCCGTCGTCCACCGCGCCCTGAAGCACTCAACCTAAAGGCGCTGCCCTCCTCAAATCATGCACGCCTGCCGAAAACTCATGGATTAGCTGGCCAGCCAGCTTGCTGACTCGCCGACTCGCTGTCTTACCGCAACCCTCACCGTCTCGGTAGCCGCACTGCGATGCGCACGCCTTTGCCTGGCGCGCTCGTCAGGTGGAACCGTCCGCCTGACCGCTCGACTCGCTCCCTCATGCCTTTGAGTCCGAAGCGGTGGCCGCTCTCGCGGTCCACCTGCTCCGGATCGAACCCGCAGCCATCATCGAGCAGATCCAGAATCAGTTCGCCGCTCTTGTACGTGAGGGTCACCTCCACCTGTGCCGGATGGCCGTGCAGCATGGAGTTGTGGACCGCCTCGCGCGCCACCATCAGCAAGTCGTGGGCAGCGGGCTCGGTAACTGCGAAGGGTGCGCCACTCATCGACCACGCCACGGCCACCCCGAACTCGCCGCTCAACTGGCGGGTCATGCTTTCCAGCTTTTCGCCCAGGCTGTTGGCATCGTCGGTCCTGCGCAGATTCCAGATGGCCTCACGCGCCTCATCGATGGTGTTGCGCAACTGCTGCCGCGCGAACTCCATCAGCCCGGCGCCACGACTCTCCTCCGTGCCTTCCATCGCCAGCGCTTCAAGCACTGCTGAGACCCCTGTGCATCCCTGGATTACGGTGTCGTGCATTTCGCGCGCCAGGCGGCTGCGCTCTTCCAGGACCGCCTCAAAACGCGTCCGTACCTGGCGCACACGGTACTGATACATGGCAAAGACCAGCAGCGCGATGAGCGCGGCACAGCCGGCAATAAACCACCATGTGCGATAGAAAAACGGCCGCTGCACAATCGCAATTGAGGCCTCGCTTGCCTCGCCGGAATTGCTAGCTTCAAAGACCTGCACGCGAAAACGGTAGCGGCCGGCGGACAGGTTGGTGTAGTCGGCCGTGCGCGCCGTGGCGGGTGCGCTCCAGGTCTTTTCAAAGCCCTCCAGCATGTAGCGAAAGCGCAGGCCGTCCTGCGAGCGCAACTGAATAGGTGTGAAATTGAACTCCAGTCGGCCGTTGCCCGGCCGCAATTGCACCGGCCCGGCAATCGCCACCGGCCGCCCGTCGGCAAGAACCCGCTCGATGGTGAGCACCGGCGGCGGCAGTGGCTTGAGCGCCAGAGGCAGAATGTGAATGGGACCGAGGTTGCTGGGAAACCAGATGTCACCCGCCGCAGTGATACAGCCGGATGATTGCGTGCCGCCGTAGATCTCAGTGTTGGCGGTCATGCCGGCGGTGGAGTAGAACGTGAGGGTGAGATGGCGCGGGAACGATGCGGCCTGCGCATCCAGTTCGTGGCGATTCACGATCTCAACGCCGTTCGGCCCGCTCATCCAAAGATGGCCGGCGCTATCTTCGAGGATCTGATAGATTGCATTACTGGCCAGGCCGTCATCGACAGTGAAATGCGCGAGCCCGCCATCACGCAAGCGATACAAACCGTTGTCGCGCGTGCCGAACCAGAGGCTTCCGTCGGAATCCTCGTGGATGGCCCAGATCTTCATCTGCGCGAGCGGTGCAATCGCCGGGTCGTTGAAGAAGGAGTCGCCTCGCACATGATTCATACCGCGATCCGTTCCCACCCAGAGATCGCCTCTGTGATCGATCAGCAGCACGCGGATGCTTGGATAGATGAGTCCATTGCCGACATAATAGTTACGAACGGTCAGTTTCCCGTTCTCATCTACGATGTGATTGAGACCGCCGTCTGTCCCCACCCACATGCTGCCGTCGCCAGCCTGAGCGATGGCGCGAATGAAGGAGTTGAGCGTGGATAAATGCGTGGCCTTGCCGTCTGCGATGCGAAAAATATCGTTGCCGTCAGTTCCCACCCACAACGCTCCGGAGCGGTCGCGAAAGACGTTGCGGACATGGACTCCGCCGGCGACAGGCAGATTCTTGAGAACGAAAGCGCCGTCTTTCCATTGGAAGAGCTGTGCCGATGCGGCCCAGATGCTGCCGTCGCGATCCTGGTAGATGGTTCCGAAGTCGGAATCGCTGGGCGTGGGAAAAGCGACGATGCTGACGGACGACCGCGTGAGGCGCAGCATGCCTGTCTGCGTACCGATCCAGAAGTTGTTCTCGCTGTCGGTAAAGAAGCAGAGCACTGTATTGCTGGGCAAGGCGGCGGGCGCGAGGATGTGCGTGAACTTGCCATCATGCAACTGGAAGACACCTTGCCCGATGGTCCCGATCCACAGCGCGCCGTCGCTCGTCTGTCGCAGGGCACGCACTGTGCTCGCAATGCCCGGCACCGGCCGGAACCGGTCCTGCCCGGCAGGCATGAACTCAAGGCCGGCCACCGTACCCACCCACATGGCTCCATCCTGCGTTTCGGTGATGGATTTCACCATGTTCTGGCCATAACCGGAACCGAGCGAATACATGCGGGCGGACCTATGTTCGATGCACGCCAGCCGGTATCCGCCGGCCCAGAGACGGCCGGCACGATCCTGGAAGATGGCATGCACCGAGATCTCAGGGATGTTGGCGGTGCCGTCTACGCGCACAAAACGACCCTGGCGAAACTGCATCAGCCCATTGTCCGTTCCCGCCCACACCGCTCCTTGAGCATCCTGAAAAAGGGCGCGCACAAAGTCGTTGCTCAGTCCTTCCTTCGTCGTCCATGACTGAAAGCGGCCATCGATCATGCGGGCGATGCCGCCGCCCTCGGTGCCAATCCAGAGCGCGCCATCGCTCGAAACCATCAGGCAAAAGATGCTGTTTTCATGAATGGCCGGGGTGTTTTGCCGGTCGAAGACCGTGAAATGGACTCCATCGAAGCGGACCAGCCCGCCGCTGGTGCCGATCCACAGGTAGCCGTCGCGCGTTTGCGCAAAGGCCTGGACTGTTTGTTCGGGCAATCCATCGGATGCCTGCCACACATGCCGCGTGTATCCGGAAAAAGCCTCGGGCTGAGCCGCGGCGCAAGTGAGCGCACCGATGACGACTAAGGCGACCGCCGTGAAGCAGGCGGCGTATGCGCGTACTCTATGCATGGCGGCGCTCAGTATACCGCGAATCGGATGGCCGCTGCCCATCGAAGGCGGTGAGAAAATCGCCGCCCGATCCGACTTTCGTCGGATTCGCGTCGTTTAAATAAAGGAATATGATCCGGTACTGCAGACTGGGGAAGCCTATGCAGGTCGGAAATCACGGCAACCCTTGTCATGTCTTGAAAGAAGGCCAGAGAGGAAAAACATGAAAAAACTCAGCCTCACGTTGGGAGCAGTAACGATATTGGCGTTGTTCATGATGTGCAGGATTCCGGGGGCGCATGCACAAGGCAACGCAACGCTGACGGGCACCGTAACCGACCCGACCCACGCTGTGATTCCCAAGGCAACCATCATCGTCACTGACGAGGCCTCGGGCATCGTCCGAAACACCGCCAGCGATAACGCCGGCTTCTTCTCGTTTGTCGGCATCCCTGTGGGCACCTACGACGTAACGGTATCCGCGCCGGGATTCAATAGCCTGCTGCGCAAGGGCATCGCGGTTCACATCGACGACCAGCTCGAACTGAAGGATATTGCGCTCACCGTGGCCGCGAACAACGCGTCGGTGACTGTAACTGCCATGAGCGACGAGATGACTCCCACAACCTCAGGCGAGGTGAGCTACACACTCACCGACGCGCAGATTCACAACATGAATCTCCAGAGCCGGAGCGCTATCGAGCTGCTGGGTTTGGTGCCCGGCGCGGGCAACACCGGCAACTTTACGCAGTCGCAGTACAACACCGGTCAGGCCGGATTCACGCAGAACGCCAGCACCTATACCGTGAACGGCAACCGCTTTGACCAGGTGCAGATTGAGAGCGAAGGCGCGACAGTCACCGATTTGAACACCGCCGGCTCCGTTGCCGTGACGCCAAACGTGGATATGATCTCCGAGCTTAAGGTGGAGTCGGCCGCATACTCGGCCGCTGAGCCCAACGGACCAGTCGTGGTGTCCACTGTGACCAAGTCTGGCGGGCGCGACTTCCATGGCGAGGCTTACATGACGGCGCGCAACTACAATTTGAACGCCAACGACTGGCAGGAGAAGTCCATCGGATTTGCCCGGCCGCAGAGCGCACTTTACTATCCAGGCGTAAATATCGGCGGACCGGTGCTGTGGCCGGGCGTGAGCCGCGACCATGGAAAGCTCTTTTTCTTCGCGGCTCTCGAAATTGCCCAGCAGCACGTGGATCAGGGCGTTCGCAAAGCTGCCGTACCCGCTGAAGCAGGATCGCCAGGCTACACCGGCATAGGCATGGCCAACGGCGATTTCACCGATTCGGCCTATATCAGCTCTTTCTCGACTGCCGGCAACGACTACCTCTTCTGGCCGGTCGCCAGCCAGCCCTGCAGCGGCAGTTACTACAGCTCGGCTTGCGTCAATCAGATCTACGGTTCGAATCCCTGGGGTCTGATACAGACTTCGGCCATCGATCCGGGCGGGCAGATTCTGCTCAACGCCTTTCCCCACCCCAACGTCAATCCCATCACCTATGGCGGCTACAACCTGATCACGGACTTCACCACGTCGAACCCGCGCAACCAGGAAGACCTGAAGATGGACTACGCGATCAGCAATAACACGCATTTCTCGGCCCGATACAATCACGAGAACGAGAGCGTGCCCTGGCCGTATGGACCGTATAACGTTTGGAACCAGATTCCCTATCCTGCGTACCAGACCGGCAAGGATGCATCCAATTCGATCGACCTGGTGTTGACCAATAACTTCAGCTCCTCGCTTACCAACGAGGCGGCGCTCGCGTACACACGGTTCACGCTACGCGAGGCGCTCAGCAATTTGAACGCCGTCTCCACTACCGCACTGAACTACCCCTATCCTCTTCTGTTCCCAAACCAGTCCGGGTTGATTCCCAACGTGGAGTTCGAGGGCGGCAACACGGAAATCGCCAACGATCAGCTCTACATCGCCGGCGGCGAAGCGCCTCCGTTCCTCGGTGCGCAGAACACGTACACGTTTAACGATGCGCTCACCAAGCTGCTCGGCAAGCACTTGCTCAAGGCAGGGTTTTACGCGGAGGTCGGCCGCTTCAACAATCTCACCCCCGGCAACGACAACGGCTCCGTATCGATGGATACCTATTGCGGAACCGCGGGCAACGACTGGGCCGACCTGCTGTTGGGCCACACCTGCGAGTGGTCGCAGAGTTCGAGCAACATTATGGCCGATATGCAGTTTAACCGGTTCGATTTCTTCGCCCAGGATGCGTGGAAGATTGCTCCGCGCCTGACACTCAATTACGGCCTGCGCGTGGATCATATCGGCTGGTGGTTCGACCGCAAGGGACGCATCGCCATCTTCAACCCCGCAGCCTATGATCCCAGTTCCTCCTACACCGATTACTCCGGCATGCAGAGCAACGCCACCACGCCCGGTGTTCCCAAGTCCGGCTCCCAACCGCTGAGCTTCCAGCCGGCGCCGAATGTGGGATTTGCCTACGATGTGTTCGGCGGCGGCAGGACCATTGTGCGCGGCGGCTTCGGCACCAACTACTACATCGATCCCGGCATCAATACGTACTCCGCCATTGAGGCTCCGCCGAACTTCGATGTCGTCACTCTCTACGCTTCGGGTGCCCCTGGCTACTCGCTTTCCGGCATTTCCAGCCTCGGCTACTCGGGCACGCTGCCTACTGTGTGGGGCTCGGCTTTTCCCAGCGATCACCATGCGCCCGTCACTTATTCCTGGAACTTAGCCTTATCGCACGTTTTCCCGGGCGCCAACAAAATTGAGGCGAACTACGTGGGTAACTCCAGCCACCACCTGGTGGGCTACGGCATTCAAAATGCTGTACCCGAGGGCAGCGAAACGGGGCCGTACTACGGCACCTACTACAACCAGCTCTATCGCCCCTATGCGAACTATGCCGAAATCTCTACCCACTTCCACAACCTGGACTCCAACTACAACGCGCTGCAACTGCATATCACGCGGCAAAAGGGATGGTTGAACTATTGGGGCAGCTACACCTTCGGCAAAACGCTGGCCTACAACGCAGAAGACGCATTCGACATGAAGCGCTGGTATGGGCCCGCACCCTTCGATCGTTCGCAGTTGCTCAGCTTCTCGTACTACATAAAGCTGCCGGCGTTCAGCAAGCACATGGGAGGCAGCAAGCTCGCCAGCGAAGCGCTCGACGGCTGGCAGTTCTCCGGCATCTTCCAGGCCACGACCGGAGGACCGATCACATGGAACACATACAACGGAAACGAGTACGCAGCCAACCGCAACGTGATCGGGATCTATGGCACGGTGCCCATGACCGAGGGCGGTTTCTCCGACAATATTTCGCTGAACGGCGCCTATGCCGATGGAACCCCCGATGAAGTGGCTGTACCGACACTGTTGTGCGATCCGCGCAAGGGACTGAAGAGCGGCCAGTACTTCAACGCAAACTGTTTTGGCGCTCCCGGTCACCTTCAGAATGGCACCTATCGTTTGCCTTATATCCACGGCCCGGCCTTTTTAAACGACTCGACGGGCATCTTCAAGTCCTTCCCCATGCGTGCGGGGCGAAGCCTGGAGATTCGCGGTGAGGCCTTCAACCTCTTTAACCATCCCTGGAACGAGTTCATCGCAACCGATTCCCGTATGTACATCGGCTATGAAAATATCCCTGCCGGGTCGGGGTCAAACTATCCGGCGGCCGGAACGCCACCCAGTACGCCGACCGCGGGCGTCGTTGACAACAAGACCGGACATCGCGAGATCCAGTTGGCGGCGAAGTTTTATTTCTAGGTCGCGCTTCATCTTGTATCAATCCGTGTGCCCCACCCTTGCCGCGTCTTTGCCTTTGCGGCCGGGGTGGAGTTCGGGAATGCACTCTGGCGTTGCAAATGGATAAGTCGTCTCCTCATGCGTAAAGTTCTCATCCAAATGTGCGTTGCTCTTCTCGCCCTGCACCTCGCGCCTTCCGCGATGGCGCAGAGCTTTGCTAATGGCGCCGACGTATCCTTCCTGGCTAAATGCGAGCAGGATGGCGTGGTATTCAAGGAAAACGGCAAACCTGTCGACGTGCTCGTTCTGCTGCGCGAGCATCACTACAACTGGGTCCGGCTGCGCATCTTTCATGATCCTGCCGCCGCGCCAGACAAGCTCCCCAATGATCTTCCCTACACGTTGGCCCTCGCCCGTCGCGCCAGGGACCTTGGCTTTCACATTCTGCTCGATGTGCACTACTCCGACAGTTGGGCCGATCCCGGCAAGCAGCCCACGCCGGCGGCATGGAGAAAGCTCAAGCATAAGCAGTTGGTCGAACATGTGTTCGCCTACACTCGCGACACCATCGCTGCCTTTGCCGCGCAGGGCCTGATGCCCGACATGGTGCAGGTGGGCAACGAAGTGACCGAGGGCATGTTGTGGCCCGACGGCAGATTGCCTGACAACTGGGACAACTTCGGCGATCTGCTCAAAGCCGGAATCGCGGGCGTGAACGCAGGCCGCGGCGCTGCGCCCAAACCGCGCATCATGGTTCATATCGAGCGCGGCGGCAGTTACGATGCAGCCGTCTGGTTCTACGATAACCTCATCGAGCACCATGTACCCTTCGACGTAATCGGGCTCTCCTACTATCCCTTCTGGCACGGCGACTTGGCCAATCTTCGTGGCAACTTGCACGATCTTGCCCTGCGCTACCGCCTCCCGATCATCGTAGTTGAGACTGCATACAACTGGACTCCTGGTGCAATCAAGGCGAAGAAAGTCGATTTTCCTGAGAACCCCGAGGGTCAACTGGCGTTTTTACGCGCGCTTAACGCCGCTGTTCACGACCTTCCCAATGGTCTCGGCCAGGGCGTCTTCTGGTGGGAGCCCGCCGCGGACGGCCCTTTGCGCGACCGCAGCTTCTTCGATAAGGATGGCAACGTGCTCCCGGTCATCACGGCCCTCGATCCATTCTGATTCGACGCGCCCCCGAGAGATCGCTTTACATCCGAAGTCAAAGGGGAGCAGGCTGGAGGCATGCAATGGACCAACCGCGCGGAGATGAACAAACCTGCATGAAAGACGCAGCAAAGATCAAAGTGCTGATTGTCGACGATCACCCCATCATGCGTGTCGGCATTGCGGCCATCATCGAAGCCACGCCTGATATGACCGTGGTGGCCCAGGCCGGCAGTGGCGAAGAGGCTGTGGAACTCTTCGAAAAACTTCTTCCCGACATCACGCTCATGGATCTGCGCCTGCCGGGAATGACCGGCGTCGACGCCATCCGCACTGTGATGTCCCACCACCACGACGCCAGATTTGTCGTGCTCACCACGTATGAGGGCGACGAAGACATTCATCAGGCGCTCGAAGCCGGCGCGCGCAGCTACATCATCAAGGGAATGCCCCACGAGGCTTTGATCGGGGCCTTGCGGCGCGTCCACGGCGGCGGCCGTTTTCTGCCCCGGCCCGTCATTCGCGCACTGAACTCGCGCATCCCCAACTCCAATCTCAGTGCCCGCGAGCGCGAAGTCCTCCATCTCATCCTCCACGGCAAGAGCAACAAGGAGATCGCCTTCGAACTGGGCATCACCGAGTCCACCGTCAAGTGCCACGTCAGCGTCATTCTCATGCGCCTCAATGTGAGCGATCGCACGCAGGCTGTGGTGAGCGCATTGCAGCGCGGGTTGATCCATCTATAGTTAGCGCAAAGCGCCGCTAAGCTGAGGCAGCCTGCCCATCAATCGGCAGCAAATTCAGTCTTGCTTCGGATCAATCGCCATTCTTCACTTCAAATGGCATCGTCAATTGGGAACGGTCTCCACTGATCGTGGTGGCCGTAATCTTCAGGTTATATCGGCCCGGAGGTGCTACCATCCTGCCGCTGCTCGTGAAAGAATCTGTGGAAATGGTGAGGATGTCCTCTTGTGAGAGGGTATTAGTGAAATCAACAACCGAAGTGGCCAATGCGCATCTAGCTGTGGCAGGCTCCGTGGAGCAGGACAGATAGACATGGCCTGAGTTGCTGCGTGCGTGCAAGCTAATGCTGCTAGCCACTGACGCGCCCGCCTTTACCTGGACAGGCTCCCATTGAATGCTGGGTGCGGGAACGGTTGGGATCTTGTACACACGAACATAGTCCACTAACACGTCGGACGGGTTTGGCGTGGTGGCATCTGGATCGCCCGGAAAGACTCCTCCAACAGCAAGATTCATGAGAATGTAGAAAGGGTGGTCGAACACCCATTCCCCGCCCTCGGGGACCTCACTGGCGTCCTCTATGAAAAATATGTTCGCCGGGTCGTCAACATAAAACTGGATCATACCCGGCGACCAAATTACGCCATAAGTATGGAAACTGGCATCATCAACCCTGGCGCCATTGGGAAGCTTGAAATCATGCCAAAAGCCGTTCCCTTTGAAGTATCTCGGACCGTGCACCGTGGAGCGAATCATAAACGGTCCAAGCCCGTTGGCACCCGAGGTGCCGGACACGTTTTCAACGAGATCCACGGAGCCGGAGGCAGGCCAGCCCACCTTATCAAAATTCTCACCAAGCATCCAGAAGGCCGGCCAGAGACCGGCGCCCACCGGCAATTTCATTCGAGCCTCGATGCGCCCATACTGAAAGCTCTTCAAGCCTCTAGTTGTGATGCGGGCCGACGTCCAGACACCGTCCGGGTTCTTTTGCGCACGCAGCACAAGATGGCCGCTTCCGTCCAGGAAGGCATTGGGGCGATGCGGATCGCAGTCCTTGATGTTTCCGCTGGCCGGAGAGCAATATGTTTCCATCTCCTGGTTTCCCCATCCCTCTTGGTTGCCCGTATCGAAGGTCCACTTTGAAGCATCCGGAGGCTGCTTCGCGGGCCCCTCAAATTCATCGCTCCACACCGGTTCGCCCCATTTGAAGGAATCGCGGATGGATGGTGAATGCTCATCCGCACGCCGCCCAAAGAAGAATCCTGCAAGAAAGACCGCCGATAAGGAGAGCACAATCATTCCGGTCTTCCACATCGTTCTCCATTTGGTCCATGTGAACCAAGCAGCGGCTGGGGCTTTTGATTCCTCTCCTTGGATATCCCGTGTCGAATCCACGTTAATGATGCTGTCGCGAGAGAGTGCGTTCTCCGTTGGGTCCGCATCGATAAGAGCTGACCCCGCGGGGGCGTCGTCTTCCTCCCCTCGATCCTTGCGCGGTACAAATTGTGGAATGTAGTGCCCAAGTGGAAGCACAATCTCGAGAGAGTGGCTTTTCCCTTCATTGTCGTAGAATTCTCGAAGCTTTTTGCGAAGAGCCCGAGCGGTTACACGGACAATCGGATCCGCCTGAGAATCGAAATTTAACTCTTTGCGGCCCAACGCTTCGACAGCAATCGTATGTTCGCGAATTTCATCGGATTCCCCCTCAAAATACTTATTGCAGATGAAAGAGAGGAACTTGACGAGGCTTGTAGACCTGCTAATTTCCGGATGGCTGAGGACCCGCTCAAGTTCCTCCCTCTCCTCCTTGAAATTGGAGGGGGAGGCAGGCATGTTGTCGCCCTCAAGCGCCACAGGAAACCCCGATACTGATCTCGAAGCTGACATGGGCCACGATCTATTTGATATTAATGTCTAGTAATACTACCACTGTGAAAGGTCGAAATGTAAACCGGGAATTCTCGGAAACAGAACAGATGGAGATTTGCATATCGATTCTTAAGAGGGAACGGTCCCAACCTACAGACAAACGGTTTGGAATCAATGAACAGGCGGCCTGCGAGGAGAATTTTCCCGCGCCAGAAAAGTATGCGCACCAGAAGCGCGGCGGCCTTCACATGCGAATCGACGGCTAGCCAGGAAAGCCACTGGTCAACCCCTCATGGGCCACGGCACTCATTCTTGAAACGGCGCAACCGGTGGTGCCATGCGATGGCTCCCGGATCACTTCGAGGGTTAAAGCAAAAAATCTCGAGCGCGAGACCGGCATCCAAACAATCGTTGATCAGCGCTCATCATTTTCCGGATGATCGTCCTTGAGCTTATACACTCGCACATAATCGACCAGCATGCTGGTGGGGAAAGATGTGGTCCCATCAGGATTCCCAGGCCAGTAGCCCCCAACAGCCACGTTCATCAGAATGTAGAAAGGATGGTCGAAAGCCCAATGCGTATTCGGTGGCACGCTGTTACCCGTCTGAGTCTCATACAGAATATTGTCCACATAAAAGCGAATAATCTGAGGTCCCCACTCAATTGCATATACATGAAACTCATCACTAAATTGAGCTTGATCCGGTAGTGCAAATACGCCGCTCAATGGGCTGCCGCCAGAGTAGCCATGACCGTGCAGGCTGCCGTGAATCTTCGCGGGCTCCGATCCGATATTCTCCATGATGTCGATTTCGCCGCAGTCTGGCCACTGGATCGAATCGAAGTTGCTTCCCAACATCCAGAATGCCGACCAGATTCCCTGTCCTTTGGGCAGCTTGATTCGAGCTTCAATCCGTCCATATTGCTCCTGAAAGTGACCTGCAGTTTCGAGTCGCGCCGAGGTGTATTCTTTTTTTACGCCATCCGGACCGGTGTAGTCTTCCTTCCTGGCAGTGATGACAAGGTTGCCCTTCTCCACATGCAGGTTGGCGGGCCGATCGGTGTAGTATTCAAGTTCGCGGTTTCCAAAACCCGAACCACCCTTGACGATTGTCCATTTGCCTGGATCGGGCATGCTGCCATCCGGGCCATTGAACTCATCGCTCCAGACCAGCGCCCATTGCTTGCTCTCAATCTTCCCTTTGCCCTCATGTTTTGCGCCGCGGCCATAAGCTTTCGCAACGGCGAACAACGATAACGCCAAAACAGCGAATATCAAGCCTATAAGATGGGAATTCAGCCGACTCATTGTTCCCTTTCTATTTGCATGCGGGCGGCTCACAATATTACCGGCCCGGATCGATTTGAACCACTCAAGCGCACTTCGAGTGCCCCGGTCCACCGAATGAAAGACGGGGCGGCCAAAGAGAGGCGATTTGCAAGCCATCTCTCAATTGGTGTAAATCCGTACATAGTCCACCAACATCTGTGACGGGTAAGGAGTGGAAGAATTTGGCGAGCCCGGCCAATTGCCGCCGACGGCCAGATTGAGGATGATGAAATTGCTGCCCGTATCGAAGGGCCACACTGCACCGTCGAAGCCAGTGATGCTCGACGGCGTATAGCTGACATAAGGGCTGGTGGGATCGTCCACGTAATACGCCACGCTGCCTTTGCTCCAGATCATCCCGTAGGTGTGCCACTCGGCCGCCGTCTGGCCGCCGGGAAAATCGTAGACGGTACCCACATTGGAACCGGTGAAGCCGGTTCCGTGAATTGATCCTTGGTTCCAGTCCGGCGTGGCTGCCGCGTCGATCCGCTCAAGCACGTCCATCTCCCCGCAGGCCGGCCAATTGACGGTAACGATATTGTTGCCCATGAGCCAGAACGCCGGCCAAAAGCCTTGCGCCTCCGGCACTTGGGCGCGTACCTCAATACGGCCATACTGAAAGCTGAACAACCCCTCGGTCTTCAACCGCGCCGATGTGTAGACCCCAGCCGAAGGCTGCTCGGCAACGATATTCAGGCCCCCACCCGGTGCAACGTAGGCATTCGGCGTTGACGAGCTGCAAGGCGAAGCCGTCGATCCATAGGCGCAGTAGGTCTCCAGCTCGTTGTTTCCCCAACCGCCCGCGCCCGTGTCGTAGGTCCAGACATTCGGGTTAGGCTCGGCGTTTGCGCTCGTCGTGTTGGCAAACTCGTCGCTCCACACCAGCGTTCCAGAGGCGATGTTCGGCGCGAATGTCTGCGTGGTGACGTTGCTGTCGGTATCTCCAGTGGCCGCGGCTATCGCATCGACAGTCAGATTCGAGGCCACCAGAAACGGCGCCTCGTAGACCATCGAGGAGGTGGTGGGCGTTGTGCCATCCATTGTGTAGTAAATCGTTGCGTCCGAGGTTGCAGAAGCCAAAGTCACTACCACGGCGCTATTCAGCGCAGCTGTCGTGGTGATCGTGGGCGCTGCTGCCTGCACGGTTATCGGGTTCGTTCCGCCTCCACCTCCTCCGCAGCCGCCACAGCCGGCGAGGAGAACAATGCTGGCACACATCGCATACCGGGAGCTAGACTTCATAGAATTTGCCATTCAATCGCTCCTTCGCCCTTGTTCGGCTTGATACGCTTCCTCCTGTTCCGCGCTTTCAGGCGCAGGGAACAGGGCTGGAGGCGCAGATATGTTTCGACTCTCCTCGCAGCCTGAAAAGACTACCCGGAGATCTTCGTGGGTTGGGTTAGAAGGTGAAGCGCGCGCCAAACTGACCGACGCGTCCGGCCACGTTACCGTAGTTGAGAATCTCGCCGAAGGTGGCGTCAGCCAGATTCTGGTCGGGGCCGGCCAGTGCGTCGCGGTTGAAGACATTGAAGAACTCAATGCGCAACGTCAGGTTATAGCGCTTGTCTTCGCCGACAGCGAGGCTCTTGTGAACACTGAGATCCTCGGTCGCGAAGCCCGGATTGCGAACCTGCGACTGATAGTTCCCAGCCGTGCCCAACTGGCCTGTGGCTGCGTCCGGATTCACAAAGCAAGTCTTGTTTAGCCACACCTGGCCTAGCTTCGGTTTGCCCTTCGTTAACGGGCAACCGGGAACCAGATCGATGTAGATCGAGGCGAATCCCGGATAGGAGTTCGTGGAATGCACTGAGATCGGCGTGCCGGTCTGGTAGTGGAAGTCGCCGTCTAGACTCCAGCCGCCAATAAAAGCATCCGTCAGCGGATTGATATTAGACAACAACCGCTTACCCCGCCCAAAGGGAAGGTCGTAGATCACATATCCCTTGACGATATGCGTTATGTCGAAGTCGGAGATGTCTTTGGCTTCTTGCTTCAGGTTGTAGGTGTCTTGCAGGTTGCCGATCCACCACTGCTCCTGGAAGTCTGTGTCGATATCCCCGTGTGCGCGTGACCAGTTGTAGCTGGCCAGCAAAGAGAGTCCCCGCGCCGCCCGGCGGGTTACGCTGATCTGCAAGGACTTGTAATCAGAGTTGCCCAGAGGCGCATTCACCGAAAGCAGAGGTCCGGTATAGCCGGCATAGACCTGCGGATAAGGAACAAGTGCGACTAGCGGGTACTGATCTCCGCAGGAGCTCCATGTAGCGCAGATTACCGCCATGCTCTGTGGAGTTTTTCCAGTCGCAAGAAAGTTCTGATAATCGCCGATCTTCGGTTGATCGTGCTGGAAGAATCCGCTTTGCAGGTGTGTGCTCCAGCTCTGAATCCAGTTCACTTCCAACTTGCTGAGGTGGTCCAGTTCGCGCTGCACGCCCACGTTATACTGCCAAATATTACCCGGCGTTAGTGCGCGCGGATCGACGCTGATTACGTCGGAAGTGAGAAGCGTTGGGCTTTTCGCACCTGGGCTCGTCGGAGTGACCACCGTCGGCGTGTAGCCATTATCCCAATCGAAATTGGCTTCCTCGGTAACGTTGTGGAAACCTACGTCGCCGGCTTGCTGATAAGGAACCCCGCCCCAGGTATTCATATTCAGAGGCACAAAGAATATGCTGCCGTTGCCGCGCAACACCGTCTTTTCCGTGATCTTATAGGCTGCGCCGATGTGCGGCGAGAAGTTCGTGTAGTCCTCGCGGCGCTCAAACGATTGTTTGCCGCTGGTCAAATACTCATAGGTGCCCATCAAGCCGCTGACCGGGTTCAAGTCATTCAGTTCAAAACTGGACCAGTGGCCGTACTTCTCCTTGTAGGGATTGTTGTAATCCCAACGCAGGCTCAGGTTCACGGCCAAACGATTATTCACCTTGATGTCATCGCTGCCATAGAAAGAGATAGCCTTGCGACGGCCGTACTCGTTGTCGGGATTGTTGCTTTCGGCGTTGTAGACATCGCCCAGCAGGAAGCTGGCGAAGGCATTGCCGACCTGGTTGTAGCCGCCCCAGTTATACCACGCGCCGGCGGTTGTGGACGGATCGAAGATGATCGGGTAGCCGCCCATGAATGTTCCTACATCGGTGTGGTAATTGAACTGCATGGCGCGGAACTCGGCTCCCACTTTCACGTCGTGGTGATTGTGAGTCCAGACCAATTCATCGCTGTAGATGAAAGTGTTGCCGGCATAATAGTCGTTATACTGGCTGCCTATGTTTGAGAAGTTCCAACCGTTCTGGTAATTTCCGGGGTTGGTAAACATGCCCGACTCAAAGTAGATGAGCGGGAAGTTTCCCGCAGCGTCCGCTACACCGCTTGCCAAACCAAGGTCGGCGTCCCACTTGCCAGTCTGCGAAGTTGCGATGCTGGGATTGCGGAAGCGGTTGAAAGTGGCGTAAATGGTATTCAGCAGCTTCGGCGAGATTGTGATGGAGTCGCTCAGGCGCGCGCCCGGAGCCGTGGTGTCGTGCCAATACGAGTTGGCCAGCGGGCCGCCATACTTGGCCGTTGGCGACCACGCGCCGCCCTGATCGGCATTGATGCGAGGATAGTCATCCCAATAGAACGATCCGGCGATGTGCTGTTTCGCAGTCGGGTTGTAGTCCATCTTGATGGCGCTCTGCGTATTGTGGAACCAGGGATCTGGCTGGTAGGCCGGACCGGCGTTGTTCACAGTAGTCGGCCCCGTCGGAGTGTAATCCTGGTGGTAGAGTTGAAGAACCTTGGCCGTTGCCGTGCTGATCAAGCTAGTGGGAATCTGGTTGTTGACAAAAACGCAGCCGGTCGCGGGATTGAAGACCGCTCCCTGATAGATTGTGTTGCTGCAAGGATCCGTGGCGATCGCATTGCTGGTAGTTAGCATCGGGCTCAGGTCGGCATAGGCCGTCACATTGCCGCTCGAATCGAGGCCCATCATCGCATCTGTGGGAACGGTGCGAGAAAGCGCCCCCAGGTTCCACATTGATTGCATATACCGCTCGAATGAGACAAAGTAAAACAGCTTGTTCTTGACGACCGGGCCGCCAAAACCGCCGCCCCAGTCGGAGAGCGACTCATCCAGTTTCAAATAGGCTTTCGCGTTGGCGGGACTTTGAATGGCATCGAATTTGTTCCATGCACTCTCGGCATCCAGATCCGCGGAGTGCATGAAGCCAAAAGCACTCCCGTGATACTGGTTGGCGCCGGACTTCAACTCATATTTGAAGACGCCACCGCCCGAGCGGCCCGCGTCGGCGCTGATGCCAGACGTATCCACCTCAAATTCCTGCACGGCTTCCATGGGAGGCTGCGACTCGCTGATGTAGCCGCCCAACTGCGAAACCGCCGAAGTGCCGTCGATCAGCACCTCCTTGGTCAGCGCCATGCCGCCATCGATGTGCGAACCGTAGTCGGTACCTTCAACGCCCGGCATGTACGCGAACATGAAGTTGGAGAGATTGCGGCTGCCCTGTACGTTCAGTGGAAGCTCGCTCACCGCTTCGTTGTTCAGGTTGGCAGAGAGCGTGGAATTCTCGGTCTGCAGTATCGGCGCCGCGCTGGTCACTTCAATGGTTTCGGTCGTCCCGCCCACCTGCAGCGTGGCATCGATCTCAGCGACCTGGCTGATCAGCAAGGCAATACCCTTGCGGGTAAGCGTCTTGAATCCGGTTTTAGAAAAGTTGACGCTATAATTGCCAATCTGCAGGTTGTCGACCCGGTACTCGCCAGCGCTGTCTGTGGTCGCAACTTCAAATGCGTTGGTATCTACGTTGATTACACGGACCTGCACGCCGGGCAACATTGCCGCCGATGCGTCCTTGACCGTACCTACGATGCTGGCGCGGTCCGATTGCGCGCAGATAGGCACTGCCATAGCCAGCGTAACAAACATGAACAGAGCTAAAATCCTCTTTGGCGTCATGGAAACTCCTCCAGTTGATTAGCCGCACAAAACGTGCGGGCCAGTGCGCATCGTGCTTCCGCCTTTTCCCCTTTGCCAGTCGCCAATGGCAACATGCGCATTGATCTTGGTGCGGCGACAGTCTATCTTCACCGTGTTGAAATCGATGATCCGCAAGGCTGCTCCAGTCTCAGTCAATCTGCTGTCGCTCCTCGACGATTTTCGATGTGCATGCTCGCAGATCATTTTCGACGAAGCAATTTCAATCGCGCCGAAGAGCACTGACAAGGTAAGAAATTGATAAGTTTACTGGTGCTCCGATGATACAGCGTAAGCAGCACCTGCCTCGGGACGCGATTTGCCCCTGCTCAGAAGCAAACAGGTTCACCCGCATCCAAGCGACTCTAACCCCGAAGAAACCTGCGCCAGGAAAATTCGTATCCGACCGGTTTGATTCGCCTGCCGCGAACGCAACCTGAACCGTCTGCTGCTTCAAATCAAGGCAGAAAAGGCGAGCTGGCAGCGCGCGGATCCTATATGGAGCATTGCACCTGGGGCAATCTCCGGCTCCGCGCGGTTGATATGTCCCCCGGGAACAGCAGGATTCCTCGCAATTGGCTGGCATCAAGAGAAGAACGAAGGTGAATCCAAGGAAACAAGCAGATTGCTTGGATTCATTCCTAGGGCCCCCGCCGCATCGACCGGTTGAATGCAGAAATCCCTTCGGTCCGGAGAAAGGATGGAAGCTGGGGGGTTAAACGAGGAATTTACGGTAAAAAGTAGGGATAAAGACACGTAAGTAGAGCGGAACAGAAGGCCAATGGCAGGCAGCGTCGGCACGGAAGGGCCAAGAAAACTCTGGGATATCCCAGCAGCTGGTTACCCACTCGACATTTTCACCGGTTTCGGCCATGTCGAAGATCCAAGTCACCCCTTCCGACATGGATTGTGTCTATCCAAACATTGCCCTTGAGGGTGCTGATCCAAGCTCTCTATGTATGATGGGTCTAAAATGACCCATTGATGCAAAGGACCATGGCAACAGGACCCGAATTAACCTTCGCAATGATGATGGATCTGACGGCTCCGCCCGTGTTGACGTCCTTGTTGGCGCTTTTCGCACCGGTCAATAATAGCATCGTCGAACAAGGGTGAAGTGGAAACAGGATCGAGCCGCGCCCTTGGCAATACTTGATCCAAATGCATTTGGTCGCTGTATTGCAGACGTTGATCCATCTTTACGCGAGATAGGCGTGGGCTGACACCGGTTTCTCAATCTTCCGGTGGTTGAAGGGCGCTAAGGTGTCGCGTTTGGCTTGTTCGAGTGAATTGCCGGCCACTCGGAGGTTATAGAGGTTAATACCGTATCAATAAATCGGCGGGTCGAATAAGCTGATCGAGCAGATCACTTGTGAGGCCGGCGGCCTGGAAAAGCCCTTTCTTGTTGCGGCGGGCACGCAAATCGAACCGATGTATATCAGAGGCCGGGATTAAAAAGCGATTATGGGACCCAATTACTTGATCGAAGGTCTCAGAGGTCGGGGCTGAGTGCGAAAGTGCCAGTCTAGGTGTGGGTGCAGACGGGTATACGGGGACATTGTTAGGCATTCTGAGGGCAATTGTTGTGTTTAGAAATGATTTGTCTATACTAGCCCGGGGCCTAGGAGGTACATTTCACTCCATAAGTGTCAAGACTAGGTAGGGAAACTGTCTTCCCCTACCTCCTAAATACAGAATCCCACGCAACAATTGGGAGGTCACGATTTACGGGGTATGGTGGGGACAGATTCGGGCTATTTTGGGCCGTCGCGCCTCCGGCGCAGAGGCCGTTTCAGGGTTCCCGGGCGTCAAAGAGAGCGAGCGGGCGCGTCAAAGAAACATCGAGCGAATCAACATATCCAGTAATCATCAACATATATAAATCCATTCAACCTCGATACCAGGCAAAAAAAAACAGAATCAGTAATCAGCAACGTACTGACAGTCCAGACAAGGAATGAAGCGATGGGCCTGTAAGCAGGAGACCGGCTCTGGTTCATCTGCGTACGGAGTGTCGGTGTGATGCAGAACGGAGAGCTTGACAGGCTTATGAGGCTTGTCAGGCTTTTCTTGTTTGCAGGGGGTGCATCGGACACATGGGCGGGAGAACTGGCAGCAGAGGCAGCATCGAAGCATGGAAGGCTTGATAAGCTTGCCCAGTTTGACTAGCTCTCTGTTCTCGACCACACCGACACTTCGCACGCGGGCGAACACTTGCGAACATTTCTGGCGAAGCGTCCGGACGCATCTTCCGATCAATGGGTTTTCCCCAGCGATCGGGTCGACGGTCCGCGACAATACGCCAGCATCATGACCAGAAAAATCCAACCCAAGGCAAAGAGCCTTGGTCTGCCGCACATTACCTGGAGGCTGTTCCGCCATTGGCATGCCACAGTATTGGGGGATGCAGGTGTTCCGGTAAAAGCCACCCAGGAGCGATTGGGGCATTCCCGGTCGGAAATCACAATGAAGTTCTACACACACCTGACGTCAGCCGCTACCGATCAAGCGGCGCGAACGGTCAGCGCAGCCCTCAGAAAGTAGGCTTTGAGATAACCTTAGACTGGTCCTTCAGTTGGGTTATGTTAGCAGCTGTCAGCAGAACTCAAAGTTGGGTTCTTGGTAAGCTACTGAAAGGTGTGGAGGCGCGGGCCGGGATCGAACCGGCGCATAAAGGTTTTGCAGACCTCTCCCTTACCACTTGGGTACCGCGCCTTGGCAGGGCTGCCTTGGAAAATTTGATTCGCTCCACGCCGCCGTAGCCAACCCGGTGTGCACCGGAGGGCGGAATGGAGCGGGAGACGAGATTTGAACTCGCGACCCTCGCCTTGGCAAGGCGATGCTCTACCACTGAGCTACTCCCGCATTAACGCAACCTTGAGTATACCGGGCGGCCGAAATGTGGTCAAACCGCCGTCGGGGCAGGATTTGCGGCCAGTGCCTGCGCACCCGGAGCCGAAGAACCCGCCTCGCCCCGCGAACCCTTTTCCTCTCGCACAATCTCCCCGTCGCGCATGTACAGGATCCGGCTGGCGATGGTGGCCGCCTCCGGATTGTGTGTGATCATCAGCGTGGTCTGCCCCAGTTCACGGTTCGACTTAAGGAGCATCTCCAGCACCGCCGTGGAGTTCTTCGTATCCAGATTGCCTGTGGGCTCGTCGGCAAGCACAATCGCCGGCCGCGTAATCAGCGCCCGCGCAATGGCCACCCGTTGCTGCTCCCCGCCGCTCAGCTCTGAGGGCCTGTGCGGCAGCCGTCCCTGAATCGAAAGCAGATCGCACAGATGATCAAGATATTTCAGATCCAGCGGTTCCTTGCGCCCGCTCACGGCCCACGCAATCTCAATATTCCCCATGGCCGAGAGCGTAGGCAGCAGGTTGAACTTCTGAAAAACAAATCCGATACGGTGCTTGCGCAGCCGGGTTCGCTCCCCGTCGTTGAGCGTGGCAAAGTCAATGCCGTCAATCACCACCCGCCCATGGGTCGCCTGCGTCAGCCCGCCCAGCAGGTAAAAAAGCGTGGACTTGCCTGAACCCGAAGGCCCCACAATGGCCACAAACTCCCCGCGCTCCACGGAGAGCGAAACCCCGCGGACCGCTGTTACCTGGAGCTTCCCAGCCGCATAAACTTTGGTCAGATTTTCGGCAACGATGATCGGCGAAGATTGTTGGGCTTGCACATTTCCCATTGTAAATGCGCTCCCTCGCCCGCCTGTCCCTTAGAATGAGGATGCACCGATCTCCGTGTCAGGATTCCCCTAAAAATGACCACTAATCTGAAGCCCAATCTTGTCTCCACCGTTGAAGCCGCCGCCGCCCGGGCCGGCCTGCTTCTCGTCTCCGTCAACCAGGGCAGCGACTTCCAAGGCCAGCCCACTGCCGTCTTCTCGCTCGGCCTTCCCGGCGACGAAGTAGCCGGACGGGCTCTTAGACTCGAGCTAAGCGACGGCTTCGACTTCGACAAACCCGAGCTGCTGCCCACCATGACTTCCCACCTGGCCAGCGAGGCCAAGCGCCTGCGCAATCCGCGCCCCGAGTGTTACGTAACCCTCGGCGGACTGCCCGTTGCATTCGGCCAGTTCCAGTGGCCCTTCCATCGTTCCACCTCCGGCGCAGACACTTATATCGTCCACGGCGAAGCCCACCTTTCCGACGGCGGCGCGCACAACCTCCACGCCAAGGTGGCAGCCTCGGTCACTCTCACCTTCGCTGAGATTGTTCCCGCCATGGAGCAGCCCTTTGCGGAGACCTTGGTCTACAACGCGGTCCGCAAAACCATCGACCAGGGCCAGCTTGAATTCCTAAAGTCCGGCAACCGCCAGCCTGTTCCCGTAACCACCCGCTACTACAGCCGCTGGCAAAAGAAGTTCCTCTTCACCGAGACCAACGACGCCGAGCGCCTGGAATACCTGCTGCGCAAGATCTATTGGCTAAGTGGAGTGCTGGGCGAGAGCAAGCCGGTCTGGATCGCCGACCCCAGAGATGCGCAATACCTGAACACGACAGAAGCCGACCTGCTCCGCATGGCCCAGGACGAATCTAGCCTTAAAGCCGGCGAGGGCCTGCTCAAGCTCGAAGGTGAGTTTGCCTCGGCAACTCCAGCGTTGCTAGCCCGCGCCCCTGAGTACCAGGCCAAGCTCGAAGCCGCTCTGAACTTCACCAAGCCGCAGTTTAATGAATCAATGCGCTCCGGCCATGCGAATATGTAGCTCGATCCGGAAGAGGCGGAGGGTCAGTCCAGAGCAACAAGCGGCCGATGACAGACCAAATGATCGGAAAAACCATTGGAATTGCGATGTGCATTTGCGGAGCGTGCAGCGCAACCACAGCTGCCGCTACGGAAAAGCCCCGCCGCTACAGTTTACTTGCCCAGTCGCCGTACCGCCGCCAGCTCCCGTGACCGTCAAGGTCCAGTACTGGCCCTCGTTTTGACAAACTATCGCAACTGTCACTCCCTTTGTAATGTCGCCTGTATTTGAACTTGGTTTAAACATGGAACAAGTCGCCACGACCGTACAGGTGCTATCTGGGAAGTCGGCGCCGAAGACCGTAACCTCTGTTTGATTCGAATTTACCGTAAACCAAATGTGTGGCGCGTTGGTGCCTATGTGTTGCATTGGCGACACCGTGCTGCCGTAATCGTTGACTGACCAGACCCGCCAACTGTACGCGCCGGTCTCAGCATTGATAGCGCCCGGATCGTTGTAGGCCCACGTACCGTTTCCGTTCCAGAAAAAACTCTGGCCCGAGAGAGAACTGGGACCGACGGCTTGAAAGTTCTCAGTAACTGCCGCTCCCGCAGGGGGCCATAGTTCGAACACAAAGGACGTCGCTTCGCGGATTAATTGTGAAGGCGCCGGCTTATCGAGAAACGCACTCGGGTCGGACCAACCAAACTGATAACTTTCACCCGCAATTACATTTGCAGAAAGCTGCGTGGGTGTTACCGGCGCTCCGATTTGGGTCATAACTTTCTTGAGCGAAATCTTTGGCGAGAAGCCGAGCGCGCGGCACACGCTCAGCGCGCTTAGGGTCGGCGCTGGCTTGTATCCCAGCGTAGCCGCGAAAGTCCGAAACGATGCTGGCATATTACCTCCCTGTCATTGCAAGGCAACCAGGATGGGGATCATGCCTTGACCTGCTTGAAGGGGCTTGAGCGCCTTACCAATCACGGCGCCGAAAGCTCGTGCCTGATCTGTCGCCTTCATCCCGAATCCAGGCAGACCCGAGGTGGTCAGTAGATCTCCGATCGCGATCGGCGCCGGGTCAGCATCGACTTTGCAATACACTTTGCCGACCAGCGCGAGCGGCATTCGTTCTTGCGATGAACTCGACCTGCCAAGAATGAGGCCTGGCTTGTAATCGCCGGCTCCGGAAATCACCCCGGCAACCTTTCTGTCGTAGGCGTTCTGGCTCGGCTCCAAGGCGCCGTTTTCGGCTAAAACCATGACTGTGCCAGGGTCGATGTCTGCCCACGATGCAATATCGAAGTCTTCGGCGCAGTCTGAGCCGAGAACGACGTCTACTTGCGCCGTCAGGGTTCCAGTCACTGCGACGTTTCCTTGAGCCGTCAAAGTCCCGGCCACTGTGACAGCCGCCTGAGCGTTCAAGGCTCCTGTCACGCTTAAAGCTCCAGTCACATCAACATCGCCTTCAAAGTATCCTGCTGTCTTCGCGGAGGCCCAGACACCGTATCCTCCGCTGGTGTTAACGCCGGAGACTCCCGCATGCTGGCTCGAAGTACTCGTCCCGTGGACGCCGTCCGAGTTGGTGCTGGTCCCGCTGACTCCAGGACCCCCATTTCCAGTGGCGCTATTCTCGCCCCAAACTCCGGCGGCCCCCACGCTACTGGAGATTCCATGAACCCCGTGGTAGCCGACGCCGACAACGCCATCGCCGGAGGAGTTCTCACCCCAAACTCCCGCGCCTGTTGTGGCCGTCGTCTTGGCGGTCGAGATGCCATGAACGCCGTTCATTCCCTGCCCAAGCACACCATCGGATGCGGGCTGAGCCCCCCCGACTGTATCGCCGGCCGGGACAAGGCCGATGCTTTGGCCCGAAACCCCGGGTCCGGTGTTCGATTCGCCAGAGATACCCGGCGAACTCACGCTCGTACCGTTGTAGGGGTTGTTTGCTAATGCATTTCCTGTTCCTGAACTGGGCATAAGCTCCTCCTGTGGTGAACTTGTTCAGAATTCCGCGACAAAGCCTCAACGAAACCGATCATTCGCTGTGCTGGTGGATTGAATTGCTGTTTGGACAAGTCGAACTGGAACTGGATGTGCCATGGGGAAACTCCATCATCTTGGCTTCCAACTTCCAATGTTGGAGGAAGTCTACCACAAAAGGTTGTGGTCTGGGCCTTCCAACCTGCGCCCGCGAGGGGCCTGAACGAGCGGACGACAAGCGTACGCCCTGAGCTTGCCTCGGAAGCTTTGATTGTTTGGGAAGCGGACGCACCACCTACCAATTGCAGTTCTGCCGCGGTGCTTCCTCAACGGGCTTGAGGACTGTGATCCAATCGGCCTGCTGTCGCTCTTAGACTCAAACCCGATTTACACATTAGTCCGCCAATCCAGAAGCTACCCAAGTAGGGCCGCCCAGTATCTCGCTTTACACCGTCCCGCCACAAGCCGAACAAAACCTCGACCCCGTCAGATTCGTTTGCCCGCAGCTCAAGCGCCCCATTCCTTCAAAATTCTCTTCGGAAGGAATAGGGCACTTGGTTTTCCTTCTATGATTCTCGTCGGCAAATGCGCCACTAACAACTTGAAATTCGAAATCGACGGATGATTTATTTCTTTTTGAATTCCGCCACTTCATAGCTTTTGATGAGGTACCTGCCTTTCTCCTCATCCAGCAAAGACATACCGTAGAGAAGAGCACTCTTCCCTCCGGGGACGACCTGGGAATTGTGCTCCTCCTCGGTTATGGGGCCACCATAAGCGCTTCCGGCGCTACCACCATGAGGAATCCATCTCGCTTGGAGAAAGTAGGTTCCTCCGGCTTTTACCTCAAACGAGCGAATCGCTATTGTGTTCCGCATTACGCCTGTAGAGCAGAAATGATGTTGGCCAGCTTCCACTTGCAAAGTGAAGTACGAGTGTTTTTTGGTTGCACCAACCCATTGGCCGTCCATGGCAAATCTTTGGGTGTAGCATCCCAAACAAGGCTCCTCATTCGGTTCGAGAAATACAATCAAGGCTTTGCCGGCATCAGGTGCAGGCAGTGCAGCCGTGCTCTTTTGGGTTGTGACATCGAATTTCGTGTTGGGGTCACCGCAGGAATCGGGTAACTCGGTTTCCTTGGCCATTGCTGCTGCGGCAAAGGTGAGACAAAGCATTAACGCAAATAATTTCAATTTCATGAACAGTCTCCGTAACTTACTAGTTGTGAGAAACATTGACAACTTGCCGCAGGTGGCCCGCTCATTAGCCCCTAGGAATCGTGATGCGCCTCAAGAAGCCGTGCCCCGTTCATCGCGGCCATATCGCGATGAGCGGGTCTTCGGGTCAGACCTTAGTCACGGCTATGATTGGATTCAGATATATTGTATCGAAATCTGCAGACTGGCCTTTAACTGAATCAGCTTTGCCCATACTGGGCGAACGATCGCCAATCCGGAAACTACCCAATAGGGCCGCCCAGTATCTCGCCTTACAGCGTCGCACCACAAGCCGAACAGAACCTCGACCCCGAAGGGGTCGTTTGCCCGCAGCGCCCGCAGGCCTGTAGCGTCCCCGGCGGGACGGCAGATGGCATATTCACCGTCACATTGAATGGCTGGCCCCACCCTGGCATCGCAATCCCCAGCGAAGCCGCGATCCCTGCCGCCTGAATCGCATTGAACTCCCTCACCCGTCCAGGCATGAAGAAGCACTCGATAAAGCCCAGCACCCACGGAATCGGTGTCCAACTGAAGCACAGATAAAGAATCCCCAACCCGATCCGTCGCAGGTAGAAGTGATGCATGCCGAAGCCGCCCAGGAACAGCGCCAGCAGTATCCCCACCACCTCGTCGCGGCGCACCATCTCGTACTGCATATAAAAAACTGCTTGCGGGTTAGGATACGGTTGGCTGCTCATAGATCGGTTCTCCTTGCGTTGCCCTGAATTCTACATACGCACCCGGCATGACCGAGGTTCCACTATCACAAAATTGCCAATTACGCACCACCTCACCCAACCGCTGCATCCAACCAAATATGAACGCCCAAACCCCCTCCGCATCCGCCAGCGGGACATTTTTCATCGGAGGCGATCTTCACGTTCATCGCCTGGGATACGGAACCATGCGCCTGGTAGGCGAAGGCGCCTGGGGTGAGCCTGCCGACCCGGCCGAAGCAAAGCGCGTCCTCCGCCGAGCCGTCGAGCTTGGTGTCACCCTCATCGATACCGCAGACGCCTACGGCCCGGAGATTGCCGAGCGCCTGATTGGCGAAGCACTTTATCCGTATCCGGCCGACCTGGTCATCGCCACCAAGGGCGGCATCACTCGCCAGGGGCCGGCCAAGACCGAATATGTTGGCCGCGCAGGCTATCTGATCCAGTGCGTCGAGATGAGTCTGCGCCGCTCGAAGCTCGACCGCATCGACCTCTACCAGCTCCATCGCATCGACCCCCGCACCCCACTTGAAGAATCGCTCGGCGCACTGAAGCAGATGCAGGAGCAGGGCAAGATCCGCCACATTGGATTGAGTGAAGTCACCCCAGAGGAGATCGAGGAAGCTCGCAGGATCGTCCCAATCGTCACTGTACAGAATCGATACAGTCTCGCTGACCGCCGCAATGAGGAAACACTCACCTACTGCGAGCAGCAGGGCATCGGCTTCATGCCCTGGTATCCCATCAACGCCGGCAAGCTGCTCAAGCCCGACGCGCCCGACGCCCAGAAGCTGGCTCGCATCGCCGCGCAGCACTCAGCTTCAGTCGCGCAGCTTTCGCTGGCGTGGCTGCTGCAACGGTCGCCCGTGATGCTGCCGATTCCGGGCACATCGAAGGTTGCGCATCTTGAGGAGAACATCGCCGCGGCGGGAATCAGGCTGAACGAAGAAGAGATGACTGACCTGAAATAGCCGTCATTCCGCAATGAATTCGGAGATCTGTTCGGCAAGCAGGTTCTGCGCGGAGCGCATCGCCATGTGGCTTTGTCCCTTGAGGTTGACAGTCCTCACATTCGGCATCTTTTTGGAAAGTGCCGCGATGGCATGCCGGAATGGATGTTCCGCGCTTTCAGTCCCCAGCAGCAACAGGGTCGGACAGGTGATGGCAACGTAGGCATCCACGTCCCCGGCGAGGCTGTCCATGGCTTCGAGCTCGCGTGGCCACGAGGGAACCATGGATGCCAGTTTCGGCCATGACCTGGACTTGCGCATAGCGTGAACGTTCTCGCCCGGCAACCGGACAAACTCCTTAAGGCCCATCTCCAGGGCATCGTCCAGCCGGCCATCATCCACCGCTTGGCAATAGGGCGCTAGATTTTCGCCCGCCACCAGTCCACCGATAGGCAGAGGAGGCTCGTACAAGACCAGCCGTCGCACTGAAGCCCTCATTGCGGCCCCCAGCGCACAGATCGCCCCAAAGGAATGGCCCACCAAACTGGCATCGCGTCCCGCGACGGAGAGCACCGCACTCACATCCTCATACTCGCGGCCAATGGAGTAGGATCCGGTTTCGACATCGCTCAGTCCATGCCCACGGCGATCCATCATGAAGCATGTAAACCGGCTCGCCATGCAGTCCGCAACGCCCCGCCAATCGAGGCCCTGCGAAAGACTGCCGTGCACAAAGACGACCGCGGGCCCTTCGCCGAAGCGGCTGAAGCCAATGCGCGTTCCGTCCCTGGAGCAGACAAACTCCTCGACGGCCTCATTCCGCGTTCGATTGAGACTTTCAGTTTCTAACATTGTCCTGGCTGATCAAATTCGATTATCGCGCCAGCCACTGCGAGCAGGCAAACCAAGCAACCGTCAGGCTGCGCGATGCGGGATTTTGCTTGGAATCCGGTCAGAATGGCTCGATTTTTGGCAAAAAACAGCATGAATATGGACGAAATCGGACGGCTCTGTTTACTGATTGGTAAAGAGGAAGATTCTTTAAACTGCTGATTTAGCGATAGTTATAGGAAATGCAGGCATCAGAAAAGAGCAATTTAAGGGTGGGGGTGGGGGGTACCAGGGGGGTATAAACCGGGCGGATTGTTGACAGAACAGGCCGGGCACATACCTGACAGATTGAACCGGGGCATCTCCGACACTGCCGACTGTTTTATTGTGCGCCAACAGCAGCTAATTATCTGCAATGTGCGGCTTTGAAAAGTTCGTCGCTTCTCACCCCGGAACATGGACGCGCGACCTTGCGTACCAACAGTGGGAACCTTCCCTCAGGTTGGCGTGTGATCTGGAAGATTTTCAAGTTTGTCGTCGCGGCAACCGTTTGCCTCGTTGTTGCAGCGCTCTCGACTGCCCTGTTTTATCGGCTTTATCTGCGGCACAAGGTTGCCGAAGACCGCGCAATTCATTCACCCCAGGGCATCGACAGCCTCGAATCCGTGCGCATCGGCGGTATCGACCAGTGGATCGAGGTCCGAGGCCAGAACGTCAACAATCCAATTCTTTTGTTCATCCACGGTGGTCCGGGCATCGCTTTTATCCCTCTTGCGGGCTCGTTTCAAGCGCCCTTGGAGCAGCACTTCACCGTGGTCGAATGGGATCAACGGGGGGCGGGGAAGACTTATACGTCGAATGACAAAGACCTTCAGCGCAGAACCATGAATGCGCCACAGATGGAGCAGGACACGCTTGAGGTGGTGAACTATCTTCGCAATCGGTTCAAGAGGGACAAGATCGTTGTCGTGGGTCATTCGTGGGGAAGTGTGCTGGGCCTTTGGCTGGCGCACGAACACCCGGATCTGATCTACGCCTATGTGGGAGTAGGTCAGATCGTGAACATGTGGGCGAATGCGGAGGCCGTCTATAAGGATGACTTGCAACAGGCTCGCAGTCTGCACAACGAACAGGCTGTGAAAGAATTGGAAGCTATCGCTCCTTATCCTGGGCCGAACGCGGATATGGGCAAGATGTTTGTCGCGAATAAGTGGGCGGGAGAGTTACTCGGGCCGCCGCCGAGCAAAGATGAGTTCACGGATGTAAAGAGAATTCTGACTGATGTTGCGTCCGCTCCGGAATATTCTCTCGCGGATGATGTAGGTTTTGTCCGCGGCCAGATGTTTTCAGGCCAGATTCTATTTCCCCAGTTATCGGAGGTAGATCTGACTAAACTCGGACCCGACTTCAAAGTACCGATCTTCTTTTTTGAAGGAAGACGGGATCCATACTGCCGTCCTGCCCTGATCGAAGAGTATAGCCAAACGATCAGCGCCCCAAAAAGGGAGTTGATCTGGTTTGATCACTCTGGCCATTTTCCTTTCTATGAAGAGAAACAAAAATTCGCCGATGAGTTGGTCCAGCGAGTCTTGCCTCTAGCCACAAACCGCTGAGTCGGCGAATAGTTTGTAACACAACAACAAGAAAGCCGCAGCCCTTTTAGAGGACTGCGGCTCTTTTATGTTTGACTTACTGCCAAGTTACATATCCTTCACGCCTTCGACGAATGCCTTCAGCTTGCGGCTGCGCGAGGGATGCCGCAGCTTGCGGAGGGCCTTGGCTTCGATCTGGCGGATGCGCTCGCGAGTTACCTGGAAGCTCTGGCCTACTTCTTCCAGCGTGTGCTCGGAGCCGTCTTCGAGGCCGAAGCGCATCTTGATTACGCGTTCTTCGCGAGGGGTCAACGTGCGAAGAACCTGCGAGGTGTACTCCTTAAGGTTCACGCTGATGACCGCTTCGCTGGGCGAAACCGCTTGACGGTCTTCAATGAAGTCGCCGAGGTGCGAGTCTTCTTCTTCGCCGATGGGCGTCTCGAGCGAAATAGGCTCCTGCGCGATCTTGAGCACCTTGCGCACCTTGGCCACGGGAATATCCATGCGGCGGGCAATCTCTTCGCTCGATGGCTCGCGACCCAGCTCCTGGACCAGTTGGCGGCTGGTGCGGATGAGCTTGTTGATGGTCTCGATCATGTGGACAGGAATACGAATGGTGCGGGCCTGGTCCGCAATGGCTCTCGTAATGGCCTGGCGAATCCACCACGTCGCATAGGTGGAGAACTTGTAGCCGCGGCGGTATTCGAACTTATCCACGGCTTTCATCAGGCCGATGTTTCCCTCCTGAATGAGGTCGAGGAACTGCAATCCGCGATTGGTGTACTTCTTGGCGATTGAAACCACCAATCTCAGGTTGGCCTCGATCAGCTCGCGCTTGGCCTGCTCGGCGTCCATGTCGCCCTGGATCATCTCGCGCTGGGTCCGCTTGAGTTCGAGGATGACCACGCCGGCGTCGATTTCGATTTTTTCGAGATCGGCGCGGCAATTCTTCTGCTGACGGCGATATTCCTTCTTCAGTTCGTCGCTCTTTGAGGCGTCATACTTCTGGTCGAGCGAGCGAATCTGCCGCTCAAGCGTGCGCATGGTGTCGACGGTCTTGTTGACCTTGTCGAGCAGGCGCTTGCGCTCGAGGGGCGTGTATTTGAGTTCGCGCACGATGCGCGAAATGAGCACCTTCTCGCGGGAGATGAGCCAACGGACGCGGCGGTGTTCGCGGATTTTGGCCTTGGTGGCGGGCGCCGGGCCTGCCAGCTTTTCTTCAAGCAGGGCAACCTTTTTCTGGTGCTTGACCAGCGCGTCAATGCGGGCCACGGTGGCCTTGACACGGGTCAGAACCACTTCTTCAGTGAGTTCTTCTTCGTCAAAGATCACCACTTCTTTGACGTTGCGGACGCCGCGCTTGAGGTCTTCGCCCAGGGCGGCGATTTCACGAATCACAATCGGCGAACGCGAAATGGCTTTGAGCACGCGCAGCTGCCCGCGCTCAATGCGCTTGGCGATTTCCACTTCACCTTCGCGGGTGAGCAGCGGGACGGTGCCCATTTCGCGCAGGTACATGCGCACCGGGTCGTTGGTTTTTTCCAGTGTCCCCGGCGTCAGATCAAGCTCGACGTCTTCGCCCTCTTCCGCTTCAAAATCCTTATCGCCGTGAAACTTGGGCGTGTCAAGCAGGTCAATGCCCTGAGTGCCGATGGTGGTGATCAGGTCATCAAGGTCGTCGGGTGAAGTGCTGATGTCTTCCGGCAGGATGTCGTTAACCTCGCCGTAAGTCAGGTAGCCCTTCTCCTTACCCACTTCCACAATGCCTTCAACTTCGTGTTCAAATTTGTTATCAATTGCCAAATTATTCCTACTCTCTACGGCATGACCAGGGATACTGCGGCCAGCCCGATTACGTTCAAGGTACATCCCCGTTCATGCGCCCGCGCAAGGCAGATTCAGCAGCGTCTTGCGCACTGGTGCGAGTCTGGTCATAAAGCGTGCGAAAAAAATCCTGTATTTCCTGGTGGAAATACGGAATTCGGCACATGCGGACACAGACATTCAGTCCCCGCAAAAAATGCGGTTTCAGGGTTGCTCGGAACAGGATGACTAGCGCTTCAGGTTTCACCTGGGTCGCCCGCGAGCCGCAGCTCATGGTTGGGGCAGAGTGGCGCGCATCCTCACAGAGATCAATAGATTACCACAGTTTGCCACGGTTTTCCCAATGAAAAATCCGGGCCGGGCCGAGACCCACACGGGCTGCCTCGCAACCGGGCGGGCATTTTTACTTCTTGCCCGTTCCGACTCCTGCTAATTAGACGCAAAAATAGGCAATTTCGACGCAAAACTCCGCATTCTTAATGGGGCGCAAGATTCCGCTTTCTTAAGGAGCTAGCCGTCTCGACCGCTGAGGCTATTGTTCCGGCGGCTTTTGGTTGTGTAACTGGCGTAGCGAGCGGTCCAACTCCAGCTTCTGCTGGGTCAAAAGGGCCAGCTCGGCGTGGTCGCCGCAGCGTTCGGCTTCGGCAATCAGGGCGCGAAGGTCGCGCTGCTGCTTCTCGATGGCCCGCTCCTGGATCTCCTGGATTGCGCTCTGAACCTCGTTTTCTTCGGGCGGGTTGGTTTCAGCCAGCAGCGTCTCAGCCAGCAAAGCCTTCTGCGCCGGATCTTCCACCATGTCCATCGGGTCGTTCGCCTGCCGATGAGCGAGCGCCTGCATGGCCGCGAACGTTCCAAGATGCTCAAACCAAACCGGTTGCCGGTCGAGTGCATCGGCCGCCAGCCTCCGCGCCTGCTCATTTTCCGGATCGGTGATGGCCAGCGCCCGCAGCAGCACCCGCTCCACCTCGCTCAGCGCCGTGGCCCGCGTCTCGATGCGGTCGCGACGGCGGAGGGCGGCTTGGCGCAGTTCTTCCCGCAGCACGGCTGAATCGATTCCCAGCTTTTGCGCGGCATCACGGGCAAACTGGTCTCGGGCCAACAATTCCGGCATGCGGCGAATATGCGGCAGCAGAAAGTTCATGGCTTTCACCTTCTGCTCCGCACTGGCTCCCGGAAACGCAGTTCGGGCGCGCTCGATCAGGTAATCGGATTGCCGTCGCGCCCCGCGCAGAGCCGCCGTATAGGCTTCCACTCCCCGTTCGCGAATAAAGCGGTCAGGGTCGAGGCCCCCGTCGAGGGTCACAATCTTGATGGTGAAGCCTTCCTCGGTGAGCAGGGCTATGGATTTTTCGGCGGCATTGCTGCCGGCCGCGTCAGGATCGAAGTTCACCACCACCTGCGAAGCATGGCGCTTCAGAATCGCCACCTGCTGCTCAGTAAAGGCCGTGCCGCTGGTGGCAATCACGTTGCGAATGCCGCGCAGGTAGACAGAGATGCAGTCCATCTGGCCCTCCACCAGCAGGGCAAACTCATGCTGGCGGATGGAGGCTTTGGCCTTGTCCAGATTGAAGAGCACCAGACTTTTGGAATAGAGCGGCGTCTCCGGCGAGTTGATGTACTTGGCGCCTGCTTTGTCGCCGGCTTCGAGCGTGCGCGCGGTGAAGGCGATCACGCGGCCGCCTTCGTCGGCAATGGGAAACATCACCCGCTTCCGGAAGCGATCGTAGATGTGCCCCAGCGTCCCGTCTCCCTGCTCTTTCGCGCTGAACAGCCCGGACGCCCGCAACGCCTCTTCATCCGCCATTCCGCTCAGCCGGTCACGCAAAGCATTGAAGCTGTCGGGCGCATAGCCGATCCTGAACTTTGCGATCCCCTCAACCGGAAGTCCGCGCCCTGCAAGGTATTCGCGCGCCACGGCCCCCTCCGGCCCGCGCAACTGCTCCTCAAACCAAGCGGTTGCGGTCTCGTGCAGATCGAGCAGCTTGGCCCGCATCCGTGCTCCGGCTGCTTCTTCCGGCGAAGAAAACTCCCGCTTGGGCAGCGGAATCCCGCACTTCTGCGCCACAATCCGCACCGCCTCAGGAAAGCCGACGTTTTCAATTTTGCCCACAAAGCTGAACACGTCGCCTGAAGCCTGGCAGCCAAAACAGTGGTAGAACTGTCGCACCGCGTGCACGGAGAACGATGGCGACTTCTCTTTATGGAAGGGACAGAGCCCCTGGTAATTCTGCGCTCCGGACTTGCGCAGGCGAATGTAGCCCTCAATCACCTTGACGATGTCGGCCTGCTGCTTCACGGTTTGGGCAAAGTCGGACATGGGATTGTCACACCTAGGATAGACCGTGTGACCGGTAGAGCGAGAGAGTGTGAACCGCGGAGAGACGCTGTTCAAAAATCCGGGTTAATTGTGCATGGAGTGGGTAGATTCGTAAGCTATGCTTCGTCGTCAGCGTACAACGCTCGCTTTGCTCCACGAAGTCTCAGTCAATGGAGGATCTGCAAGATCAACGGTGCTTTGACAAGACCTCATTGTGCTCTGGTGCACCTTTGTGGGGGGCCCATCCCCCCCGGGTGGTTTGCGGGAAATTCTTTGTTTTCAGTGGTATGGAGCGGGTGATCTGCTGCAAGCGCATCATATTAAAGTGGTTAGCTCCAGATTCTTGGCAGCAAAGGAGTTACGGGCGCTTGCGGGGCGTCCCTTCGGTCCTGAGCGGCGTTATGGAATGATTGTGCGCTTCCGCGGGCATATATTCTGCAAACCGGTGTCGGGGTTGGCCATCCGGCCGTGGGATTGATTTCGTCCCGGTATGAGTCAAGCCGTCCCGACGGGACGGCGGGGTCTTTTGGGGCGCGCTTCCCCGGGTTCCACCCGGGGCTAGTTTCATTTGCTCCCTCCGGGAGCAACGGCAAGGCGCTGGGATTGTGGGCCGCGCAGGGGATTATGAGTCGTGCGGCCCCACCCATCGCAAAGTACGCGAAAGTACGCGATGGATGGGGCACCCGGCCGAAAAGAGGCTGAAGTGCGGTTGGGTGTATGCGATCCCACCCAACGCAAAATACGCGATGGATGGGGCGCCCGGCATCGTAGACCCGGCATCGTAGGCTCGGCATCGTAAAATCGGAGGGGTTCGGAACATCTTTGAAGCTTTGCGGAGACCGAAAAGATGCAGCGAATCCTCATTTTGGCATTTCTTCTGGCGACTCTTTCAGTCGCGCAGGAAAAACATGACCACCCTGCGCCTGAAAAACTGGGCACGGTCTCGTTCCCCATCTCCTGTCAACCTGGAGTCCAGCAGGAGTTCGACCGCGCGGTTGCGCTCTTGCACTCCTTCGCATACAGCGCTGCTGAGGAGGCATTCCAGAGCGTGGCCGTACAAGATCCTCACTGTGCAATTGCTCATTGGGGCGTCGCGATGATCCACTTCCATCAGCTATGGGAGCCCCCTCTTCCGGCCGATGGCATCTCCGTCGCCCAGAACGAGATCAGGCAGGCCGAAATGCTCAACGCACCCACCGAACGCGAGCGCGGTTTCATCCACGCACTGAGCCTCATATTCAACGATCCCGCCATTCCATACAGCATGCGCGCGTCAAACTATGAAGTCGCGATGCACGACCTCGCTGCGGCGAATTCCACGGATGTTGAGGTTCAGGTCTTCTACGCGCTCGCGCTGATCTCGAGCGCATCCCCAACCGACAAGACCCATTTCAGGCAGAAGCAAGCCGCCGCTCTGCTTGAGCCTCTCTATCGCGAATTTCCCAATCATGCCGGAATCCCGCATTACCTCATTCATGCCTGCGACAGCCAGGAACTAGCATCCCGCGGTCTCGCGGCCGCGCGGGCCTACTCCAAGATCGCTCCCTCAGCTCCGCATGCGCTGCATATGCCTTCGCACATCTTTACTCGCCTTGGCATGTGGGACGACTCCATCGCGTCCAACCTCGCGGCAAGGGCGGCCGCACATCAGCTGGGCGATACCGGTGAAGAGTTGCACGCAATGGACTACCTTGTTTACGCGTACCTGCAAAGTGGACGCGATCGGGAGGCGGTCCAGGTCATTGACGAGCTGAGCACGCTGGAAAATCCGGACATGAGTGACTTCAAGTCAGGCTACGCCGCAACCGTGATGCCTATCCGCTACATCGTCGAACGGCACCAATGGAGCGATGCGGAGAAGGTTTCCTTGCCGTCCCCCTCAGCTTTGCCGCAGGTTCTGGCGACCGCAGTATGGGCGCGTGGGCTCGGATTTGCCCGCAACGGCAATCCCAAAGAGGCTCGCAAGCAGGCCGAGGCGCTGCGCCTAATCGAAGATAGGCTTCGCGCATCGGGGAATGCCTACTGGGCAACCCAGGTCAATATCATGACCCGCGAAGTGCTCGCCTGGTCAGCCCAGGCCGAGGGCCGATCCGATGAAGCGACTTCCGCCCTGAGCAGCGCAGCCGACGATGAGGACGGAATCGAGAAACTCCCTGCCACACCCGGACCGATTATTCCCGCCCGCGAACAACTTGGAGAGCTATTACTCGAATACGGCAACTTCTCTTCGGCCTCCAGGGCATTCGAGACCGCGCTGGTCAACGCTCCCGGACGGCGAGGGGCATTGCAGGGAGCCGCTCGCGCTGCCGATGCCACTCAACAGAAGTAGAGGTCGCGTCCAAACGGACGGGCGGTAAAGCGAATAGTCCCTGGGCAAGGCGCAGACAATCGGATCCTTCCGAGGTCACGTAGTCTTAGCCGTGGTAGTGCATGCCGGCTCATCGCCTACCATTTCATGTGGCACGCCAGGAACCCGGCGCTCTTCGAATCTTCTCTTAATTTCATTGCGTGGCTTTCCTTTCACTTTCATCGTGACTGTAGTCGAGCATCGGGTACCAATCGCCGCCACGGCCTTCGGGTGTGAGGTCGAGCATCAGCCAGAGGGGGTCAAGGTCTGGCGCGCCCCTCGGGTCCTGACCGGGGTCGGCCATCGCCCCGCTCATTTCGCCGCTATAAAAGTGCCGAACAGTTCCGTCGCGACGATTGAACACGCTGAAGCCGGGCAGGTCGAGGTCGTTGGGAGAGACGTAAGTGCGCGTGTAATCACCGGAAAGGTCGGAGACAAAGGGGAGATTGTCGAACCGCCGTTGCTTCTTGTAATCAATGAGCCGCGCTATGTGTGAACGCGCCGTGACCAAGATGGCGCATCGCTCACGCAGATTGATAGCGATTCCGTTCCAGGCCGCGAGGAACGATGTGCACATTGGGCAGGGCGTTTTGCGCGCCGGACCGAACATCATGCTGTAGATCATCAGCGTGTTTTTGCGGCCGAAGAGGCTGGAAAGTCGAACCGCACCGGCCTCGGAGGCGAACTCGAATTCCTGCGAGACCTCTCCGCCCGGTGGGAGAGCGCGCCGCTGAGCCGCCACGCGTTCAATGTGGCGGCGCAACTCGATCTCTTCGGCGAGGAGCGCGTTGCGGGCCCTGCGATATTCCAAGCTCTCGTTAGGGAACCGGGCCGTATTGGTTGCTGCGAGTTGCGAACCGGACAAGAGTTCCTGCGTGTTGGTCATAACAAACTCAAGGTGTTTATCCACTCCATTGGAGGAAAACCGGGGATGGAGATGTCGCGCTCAGGAGCAGTTGCACGCTTTCGACTCTGCTTCGCGCCTTCGGGTGGCGGCTCCTGCGGGGTCGGTGGTTATATCGAGCCAGAGCGGGTCAGGGACGGCCTCGGCGTCGTAGTTGTCGTGCCAGTTCCACCACTTGTATGGCGGGGTCTGGGGGTAACCGTTCGGCGAGTCCTCCCAGGTTTCCTGGCGGCCGAGGGCTGTCATATCGAGGTAGCTCCAGGTGGTTCCCATCGCTTCGTCGCCACGGCTGTTGATGAAATATGTGCGGTACACCTTGTCGCCGTCGCGGATGAATGCATTGTGGCCGTGCCACTGGTCGACGCCGAAGTCTACGTCGAAGCAGTCGGTGATGGTGTACCAGGGCATCTCCCAGCCCATCCGTGCCTTCAGGCGCGCGATGTCCGCCTGCGGCGCGCGTGAGGCCCAGGCGAGGGTGGTGTCGCGGGCATTTAGATGGGCCAGGTGGGCGACCTGATCGGCGCCAAAGGAGCAGCCGCGACAGGCATGATCGGGCCAGCCGAATACCCCGGGCTCGAAGAAGGCGCGATAGACGACCAACTGACGGCGTCCCTCAAATAGATCGAGCAGGGTTACCGTGCCTTTGGGTCCTTCGAACTCGTACTTCTTGTCGATCTCCATCCACGGCATCCGGCGGCGTTCAGCGGCCAGCGCGTCACGGGAGTGGGTGAAGGCCGTCTCTTTTGCGAGGAGTTGCTGGCGGGCAGTCTCCCACTCGTGCGGCGCCACGATTGGAGGTGCGTTCATCGCGAGACGCCCTTTTCCGTTTTCCTTGTCTATTTCTTTGCTGGCTGCCATCTTATTACTCCTTTGCTTTCCGATGCAGGGCGAGACGATTCGGTCCGAAAAATCTTCGGAACATCCAATCGCGTACGTGATTTAGGGATTGTTATGGGTGGGTTTGTGGCGGCATTAAAACCCCGGCCTACCTCCGGAAAGACAGGCCGCAGGGGCTAAAGGCCCGGTACTTTTTCGGGGTCTAGGTTGGCACGACTGAAGCCGTGCCCTGACGCTAAAGGTTGTTATTCGGCATTGCGGGAAGTTGTCGTGCCCTGACGCTAAGCCGATTTATGGAACCAGTTTTAGCAAAGGATGATGTTATCGATGAGGCGGGTGGGGCCTACGTAGGCGGCGATGGCGAATAGAGAGCCGGGGGCGGCGATTTCTACGGGTAAGAGGGTGGGCCAGTCGACTAGTTCGATGTAGTCGATGCGGATTGCGGATTCGGCTGCGAAGATTTGACGCGCGGCTTCTATGAGATTGGGGGCGCGGCGCTCGTTGCTGGCTGCGAGGGATTCTACTTTGCGGATGGCTCGGCTGAGGGCGAGGGCCTGGGTGCGCTGGGCGGGGGACAGGTAGAGGTTGCGGGAGCTTAGGGCCAGGCCGTCGGGCTCACGGACGATGGGGCAGACTACGATTTCGGTGGCGAGAAGGAGGTCGGCGACCATGCGGCGAAGGACGGCGACCTGGGCGGCGTCTTTTTGGCCGAAGTAGGCGCGGTCGGGCTCGGCGGCGATGAGGAGCTTGGAGACTACGGTGGCGACGCCGCGAAAATGGGTGGGGCGGGATTTGCCGTCGAGACGTTGGCTCAGGTTTTCGACTTCAACAAATGTGGACGCGCCGGGTGGGTAGAGCTCTTCGACTGTGGGAGCGAAAATTACGTGGGCTCCTTCGGCTTCGGCGACAGCGCAGTCGGCTTCAAAGGTGCGGGGATAGCGGGAGTAATCCTCGTTGGGGGCGAATTGGGTGGGGTTGACGAAAATGCTGACGGCAACCTGGGTACAGGAGGATGCGGCGGCTCGGATGAGGGATGCGTGGCCGGCGTGGAGTGCGCCCATGGTGGGGACTAGGGCGATGGTTTGAGAGGCGGCGCGCTGGTGGCGGGACCATTGGCGGAGTTCGGAGACGGTGTGGAGGATTTGCATTGGAGTGTCTATCTGGCTTTCCTCGTGGCTAAAGCCCGCGTTGATATTGCGGGGTAATGTACGGACTAAAGCCCGTACCCTTCAATATTGATCGACCCAATTCAGTGAGCCGAAGAAAAGTAAAAACAACCGCAGATCCTTCGACTCCGCTGCGCTCCGCTCAGGATGACAATCAAAAAAGGTTATCGAGATATTAGCTGGTTAGTGTTAGTGGCTGGTTAGCGGCTGGGGTATCAGGCTTTTCGGAGCGTGCCTAGCTTGCGGGTTGATGTTTCTCTGGATTCAAGGGCTCGTTGCGCGGACTCGGGGAGGTGGTAGCTTTCTTCGTCGGAGGGGAAGGTGCGGTGCTCTACGTCGTCGCGATAGTGCTCGATGGCGGATCGGATTTGGGCGGCGGCGTCGGCATATTGGCGGACAAACTTGGGTGCGGGGGCGAAGGTGAGGTTGACGAGGTCGTGGAAGACAAGAATCTGGCCGTCGCAATCGGGACCGGCGCCGATGCCGATGGTGGGGATGGAGAGCTCTGCGGTGATGGCGGCGGCGACTTCACGGGGAACGCCTTCGAGGACGATTGCGCCGGCTCCGGCATCAGCGAGGGCCTGGGCGTCGGACTTGAGTTGGAGGACGGTTTCAGCGGTGCGGGCCTGGACGCGGTATCCGCCCATGCGGTGAAGGCTCTGCGGGGTGAGGCCGAGATGGGCGACGACGGGGATTTCGGACTCGGTGAGGGCGCGGACGAGATCGATGCGCGGGCCTTCGACTTTGACGGCTTCGGCGCCGGCTTCTTTGATGAAGCGAATGGCGTTGGTGAGGCCATCGGCTACTGTGCCGTGATAGCTGCCGAAGGGCATGTCGGCGACGAGCAAGGCGCGGCGGACGGCGCGGCGGACGGCGCGGGTGTGATGGAGCATCTCGTCGACGGTGACGGCGAGGGTGTTTTCATGGCCGAGGACGACCATGGCCAGCGAGTCACCGACCAGGATGAGGTCGATGCCGGCTTCGTCGGCCAGGCGGGAGGTGGGATAGTCGTAGGCGGTGAGGGAGGTGATGGGCTTGGCGCTACGCTTCATCTCAGCAAGCGCGGGCATGGTGACTTTTGTGAAGGGGGAGCTGGGTGAAGCTGGGGTTGAACTGGCGGGGAATTTGGTGATGCTCAATGTGTTCTCCAGTGCCGCTCCGTTTGCTCAGGATGCGACCCGTACAAGGGGAGTATACGCCGGTGGGCAGGGATGGGGGCAATGGGGGCGTGCCATTTTTGCTGATGCGGGCAAGTTGTGAGTTGAGATAGAATCAGCCTGCTCGATTTCCCCGGTGCAAAAAATCTGAAATGCGAGGTCGAAAAAATGCCCAAGTTTGTGATTGAACGAGAGATTCCGGAAGTAGGAAAGCTGACGCTTGAGCAACTGAAAGCTGTTTCGCAGACGTCATGCGGCGTGTTGCTCGAGATGGGGCCGCAGATCCAGTGGGTCCACAGCTACGTGACGGATAACAAGATCTATTGCGTCTACATCGCTCCGGATGAAGCGTCAGTGCGGAAGCACGCGCAGATGGGTGGCTTTCCGGCTAACAGCATCGCTGAAGTTCGTGCGGTGATCGACCCGACAACATCAGAGTAGCGGGAGTAGCTTCTCGTTCTGACGGTGCCTTGCTCTCGCAACGGGCTGGGCCGCAAACTAGTAGGGAGAATGTACTCTCCATTAACTCAAGGGATTTATGCGGGGCTGGGCGCGGCGGTTGGGCTGGGCCTGGCGGCGGGGGGGTGCGCTTATGCGGCGTACTGGCCTGGGTCGCGGATCTTTGGGCGGGCGCTGGTTGCTCCAAGGCGGCCGGGCGAACTGGCGCTTACCTTTGACGACGGGCCGAACCCGGCATTTACGCCGCGGCTGCTGGAGGTGCTGGCGAACCACGATGTGCGGGGGACGTTTTTTATGTTGGGCAGTCATGCCGAGGCGGAGCCGGAGCTGGTGCGGAGAATTGTAGCGGCTGGGCATGTGATAGGGAATCATTCTTGGAGCCACCCCAATTTGGCGTTGGCTCCGACGCAGCGGCTGCATGATGAACTGACCCGGACCAAGGAAACGCTGGAGCAGATTGCGGGAGTGCCGGTGCGGTTTTTTCGGCCGCCTTTTGGGGCGCGCCGGCCTGGGGTGATGAAGGCGGCTCGGCGGCTGGGACTGGTTCCGGTGCTTTGGAACGCGATGACTTCGGATTGGAAAGAGCCTTCAACGGAGTTGATTGTGAAGCGGCTGGAGCACTCGATCGATCGGCTGGAGCGGTGGGGGTGGGCTGCAAATATTGTGCTGCACGACGGCAGCAATGTGGATCAGAGCGCGTTCCGCGGGCCTTCTGTAGAGGCGGCTGGGCGGTTGGTTATGCGGTATAAGGATACGCATCGGTTTGTGACGCTGGATGCTTGGGGGTAACGAGCTGGGGCGGTTGAGTTTTGTGGTATCCCAGGTCCCAAAGGCGGGACCTGGGGCACCCAGACTTTTTGTTGCTTATCCGACTTCTGATTATCGGGTTTATTCGGTACGGATGGACTGAAAAGCTTCTTTTGCGGCGGCGATGGTGGCGGCTACTTCATCTTTTCCGTGGGCAGTGCTGAGGAATGCGGCTTCAAACTGCGAGGGTGGGAGCCAGATGCCGGCATCGAGCATGGCGCGGTGGAATCGGCCGAAGGCGGCTGTGTCGGATTGGGCGGCTTGAGCGTAGTTGAGGACAGGGCCTGAGGTAAAGAACCATGTACCCATGGAGCCTACGCGGTTGAGGGTGAGAGGAACTCCGGCTCGGGCGGCTTCGGCGGCTACGCCTTCGAATACGGCTTTGGCTGTGGCTTCGAGTTGGGGATAAACCTGGGCGGCGTTGGCTTGAAGATATGAGATCGTGGCGATTCCGGCGGCCATGGCTAGAGGATTGCCGCTGAGGGTTCCAGCTTGATAGACGGGACCTAGCGGGGCGAGTTGGTCCATCAGGGCGCGTTTGCCGCCGAAGACGCCTACGGGCAGACCGCCGCCTACGATCTTGCCGAGCGTGACCAGGTCGGCGTCGATGTTGTAGAGCTCGAGGGCGCCGCCGAGGGCTACGCGGAAGCCAGTCATGACTTCGTCGACGATCAGCAGGGTTCCTTCGCGGGCGGTGAGGGTGCGCAGGCCGGCGAGATAACCGGGGGCGGGCGGGATGCAGCCGGCGTTGCCGACTACGGGTTCGAGAATTATGGCTGCAATTTCACCGGGATGGGCGGCGAAGGCTGCTTCAACGGCGGCTAGATCGTTATAGGGCAGGGCCAGGGTAAGATGGGCGATCTCCTCCGGAACTCCGGCTGAGCCGGGAATGCCGAAGGTTGCTACGCCGGAGCCGGCTTTGACCAGCAGTCCGTCGGAGTGGCCATGATAGCAGCCCTCGAATTTGACGATGATGTTGCGGCCGGTGGCGGCGCGGGCCAGACGGATGGCCGACATGGTGGCCTCAGTGCCGGAGCTGACGAAGCGCAGTTTTTCAATGGCCGGGTAACAGGCGGTGATGCGCTCGGCGAGGTCGGCTTCGGAGCCTGTGGAGGCGCCGAAGCTGGCGGAGTTGCGGGCGGCTCTCTGGATGGCTTCGACCACCGGAGGGAATGCGTGGCCGAGAATCATCGGTCCCCAGGAGCCGAAGTAGTCGATATAGCGGTTGCCGTCGGCGTCGGTGAGCCAGGCGCCTTTAGCGCTCTCAATAAATGGAGGTTTGCCGCCTACAGCGCGAAAGGCCCGCACGGGAGAGTTGACGCCACCGGGGAAGAAACGCTCTGCGCGCTGCTGGAGGGCTTGGGAACGAGTGCGGGGCTTGGTGCTCATGATGGGTTCAGTATAGAAGGCGGCGCATGCCGGTGTTATCGATCGCTGTCATATGGCGTCATGCATGAGCGGGTTTTTATATTAATTTTTCCTAGATAAATAATGTCGTTGCGCCGTCCCTACGGGACTCCGGAACGAACTTATGGAACCCCTTTTCCCCACGCTTCCGCCCCAAGAAACAAAGACCGTTTCTTGGGGACCCCGGTGAAGCGCGGGGCTAACATACGCTGCGCCTCCGGCGCGTTTAAGCGATTGAGCGGACATTCCTCGTTTGAATGGATATCCCTTATTTAGATTGGCAACAAAATCGTGCGATTGCGAGCTTGTTTCTGTCGTCCTAACCTGGTTTCTGTCATCCTAACTGCAGATGAATGATGAACTCAGTATCGGCGGCCGGTTGCTGGTGGTTTTTGATGGACGGTGCGGATTTTGTAACCGGGCTGTGCGGTGGTTTGTGCGGCGCGACAGCAGAGATCGGCTGCGCTTTGTGGCGTCGGAGTCGGCGAAGGTTGCCCCTTTGCTGGAACAGCATGGGATTGGGACGGAGGTTTCCGGAGTGGGGCCGGGGACGATTCTGGTGGTCAAGGATGCGGATGGGCCGGGGGAGAAGTTGCTGGAACGCTCCGATGCCGTGGTGGCGATGCTGCGCGAGCTGCCTTGGCCCTGGCCGACGGTCGGCGTGGGGCTGAGGTGGGTTCCGAGACCGGTTCGCGATCTGGGTTACCGGCTCATTGCGCGCTGGCGGTACAGGATCTGGGGGCGGCTGGAAAGCTGCCCCTTGCCTTCGGAAGAGGAACGGGAGCGGTTTCTATAGGGTCTTGCGTTTGTTTGCGGCGGCAGTGGTATTGATGACCAAACCGGCGATTTCAAGGGTGATGGCGAAGCCGAAGACGAAGCCGTGAAGGAAGTCGTTCCAGGTGGGCCAAAGGTTCGCCAAGAAGGGGAGTTTTGGCCACAGGACGCCGAGGACGATGAGCACTAAGCCGACGGTGACCAGTAGCATCCCGCAGGCTACCATTTTTTCGGGAGATTCTTTTAGTTTCTTCAGAAGCATGGTTGGGACTCTTGGGCCTGATTAACAATGACACAGTTAAGCCTCTTGAAAAAATCGCAATTAATTGAAAACAAAAACAGCAGGGGCTAAAGCCCAACACAACATTGTCGCTCTTTCGGCACGACTGAAGTCGTGCCCTGACGCAACTTGCTGTCTCAAGGAGATCATGCAAGAGACCAAGTTGACTTCCAAATTAACAGCTGCGCGCAGAGTCAGGTCTGCTTCTGGCGGCCGCGGCGGGCGACCCAAAGTCCGTGAAGATTGACGGTGATGGAGAAGCCGAGCAGGAAGCCGCAGGCTGCATGAAGCCAATTCTGCTCCATCTGGGCGGCGGGGTGAATGAAAAGCCATAGCAGCAGGCCGATGACCAACGAAATGTTGGCGAGGGACATGAGACGGCGGATTTTTTTATCGAGCAGTCGATTTGGGATGCACATGGGCGAAACTCCTTTCATGGATTAGTCGGTGAAGCGATACCAGGCCATCATGGTGAGCTTGATGATCGCGAAGGTTAGCGCTACGGAAAGCAGGTCCCAACTCCAGATGTGGTCGTGGATGTTGCGGTATTCGAAGATGCCGATTGCAACCAGGGCGGTGATGATTCCGGCCAGGCTAGTGGAGCGGCGGCGGTGCTCCATGAAGCGTTCATCAGTATTGATGCCGAAGATTCTGCAAACGAAGGCCATGTTCATTTTTCA
>Ga0187847_10000239_pt1 | contig 66152 bp, 44 predicted proteins | sample June2016WEW_4_10_FD_132458 | JGI IMG/M metagenome (GOLD analysis project Ga0187847, IMG submission 132458) | Peatland microbial communities from SPRUCE experiment site at the Marcell Experimental Forest, Minnesota, USA - June2016WEW_4_10 | ecosystem: Environmental > Terrestrial > Soil >...
AGAAGCCCGAGATGAATGCAAAACACGAGAACCAGCAAAAGCAAAGGCAAAAACGCCACTAAGGAAAAAACAAATGCAAAAACAAAAACCTTGACAGCACCAGCCGTCTCATAGAAGAAGGCCGGTTATAAGGAATCCATCAGAAAGGCAGGGTAAAGCTGGGCGATGTTATGAACCTTGGCTCGATTTCTCGGGATTTCTCCGGCTCGAAGGGCTGGCAGTCCAGGTTGAATGTTGCGGGGCAACTTTGGGGGCTACTCCAACCGGATGTTCGCGAGCCGACGCGGAATCGTCTGCGAATTATACCCATTTTTTGCGAATATCGCGTCCGTTTTGAGGCTTTAGGACGCCAATTCGGTAGCGTCTCTGGCCACCACAATTTTATATTTAGAATAAATAAGTTACGGGGCAATCATTCTAAGTATCATCGTGAGTAGAGACCCCGCCACCGGCCCCAGAGTCTCATTGACGGGGGATTGACACTGATAAAATCTGGCGGTCATGAAGCCGCCGGTTCAGCTGTCGATCATCAGCCAATCGCTCTTTGCTGCAAGGTAGTTGACGAGTTGGCCGTCATACGCCCGCGGAGCCAATCTCCTCGCTTTCGCACTGGCCCCTTCCGTAATACCATCTTCGACTCTGTTGCAACCGATCTTTCCTAACCTAGGAGGATTTGCATGGTCTTGGAGTGGAGTTCATCGCGCTCAGTGAGACACCTCGGATTCCTGTATCGATCACGACTTTTTCCATTTTTTGGGAATGAACAAAACTCTCTCGAATGATAGAATTCCGGCATGTCTGGCCTTGGTTGCGGTTTTCGACGTTGCCAGTCCTAAATAGGGGCGGCGGTTCGACGTTGAAGGTGTTGCTCGATTTCCCCGTTCCTGCATTGCGCAGGTGAGAGCAGGGTTCGATATGGCAGTCTCCTCACCTAGTCGGGAGCCATTGAAGGCGGATGCGTGTGTTTCGCAACCGCAGGTCACACTTCTGTTGAATCGTTGGGTCGGCGGCGAAGACGATGCCCTCAACGAACTCGCCTCCCACGTTCATCGGGAGCTGCGGCGCATCGCGCGTAGCTATCTCCGCCGCGAGTCGCATGCCTTCACGTTGCAACCAACCGCACTGGTGAATGAGGCCTGGTTGCGTGTCATGCGGCAACCGCAGCGGCCATTCCTCAATCGCGCACAGTTTTACGGAATCGCGGCGCGCCTTATGCGGCAGATTCTTGTCGATCATACGCGCTACCACCAGGCCGCTAAACGAGGCGGAGAAGAGACTTTGCCACTGCTCGAAGACACCGCTATTGCAGGTGTCCCCGCGGCTTCGATTATGGAGGTGAATGAAGCGCTTGAACGGCTCGCCTCCGCCGATGTGCAAAAGGCAAGACTCATAGAGATGCGCTTCTTCGGTGGAATGACTGCTGAAGAAATCGCAGAATGTACTGGCATCGGGGTCAACGCCGTGCGGCGTGAGCTTCGCTTTGCGCAGGCATGGCTTTGCAAGGAGTTGCGCACGTGAACTCCAAGATGGAGAGCCTCTTTGAGGCGGCGGTACAACTGCCTGCGGCGCAGAGGGAGGCGTTTCTCGCCCGCGAGTGCACCGATCCTGAAATGCGGCAGGAACTGGACTCTCTTCTGCACTGCGATGGCTTTGCGGAGAATCTGTTGGAAGGTGCGATCTCCCGCGAGGCTGCGTTTCTTTTGGAGGGTCATGCGCTCCGGCCCGGCGACCTCGCCGGTCAATATCGCATTCTCTTTGTGCTCGGTCATGGCGGCATGGGTGAGGTCTATCTGGCCGAACGCGCCGACGGAAAGTTCACGCGGCAGGTCGCCATCAAGGTAATTTACGGCGGCCCTAATCGTGAAGCGACGGCAGCGCGGCTCGAGCAGGAATACCGGATCCTCGCCCGGCTTGAACATCCCAACGTAGCTCGCATGGTCGATGCGGGTACGGCAAAATCGGGGCTGCCCTATTTTGCCATGGATTATGTTGCCGGCGAGCCTATCGACACCTATTGCGAGAAACATAACCTCTCTGTGGAGGAGCGGCTTCGACTCATGTTACCGGTATGCGATGCGGTTCACTTCGCGCACCAGAACCTGATTGTGCATCGCGACCTGAAACCGCGCAATATCCTGGTTGACCAGCACGGGAATCCACGGCTCCTTGATTTTGGCATTGCCCGGATGCTTGACGACGTTGCCTCAAGCGGCGATACGGCCGCGTATATGCTGACGCCGGATTATGCCAGTCCCGAACAGGCGCGCGGCGAGCCGGTGAGCACAGCTACCGACATTTATTCGCTCGGCGCTCTCCTCTACAAGCTGCTGACGGGAGTCCCTCCTCACCAGCTTGAAGGAAAGAACCCTCTTGAATCACTGAAAGTAATTTCGGAAGAACCGGTACAGCGTCCCAGCCAGATTTGTCCCAGTCTCTCGCGCGAGCTGGACGATCTGCTGTGCATGGCCATGGCTCCCGAGCCCTCCGAGCGGTATCGTTCCGCAGACAGATTGGCGGCTGACATCGAAAACTGGCTTGCCAAGCGGCCCCTGGAAGCCAGGCGTGACACGGCGTTTTACCGCTCGAGGAAGTTCATTCGCAGGCATTGGATTTCCGTTTCATCTTCTGTCCTGGCGATACTCGCTCTGGCGGCTATTGCCACCATCGCCACCTGGGAAGCGCGGCGAGCCGAGCGGCGTTTTAACGATGTCCGCCATCTTGCCAATGTATCGCTACTCGACATCGAAGGGGCCATGCACAATGTTGCCGGCGCCACAAAGGCCAGGCTGCTGGCGGTTCGCACGGCGGAAGAGTATCTGGAGCGGCTTTCGCATGAGGCCGGTGGCGACCCTGGACTTACGCGTGAACTGGCGGCTGCTTATGAAAAGCTGGGCGATATTCTCGGTAATCCGGGGGCGGGCAATGTGGGCGATGCCACCGATGCGGTTCACCGATACAGGCAGGCAAAGAGTCTGCTAGAGTCGCTGCACGCCGGGACATCTGGCTCGCTGAGCGATGCGATGACGCTGGCAGAAATTGAAAACAAGCTGACCGGTGTTGAATCGCGAACGGGTGACGAGGACGGACTTCGCCGCGACACTGAGGCAGCACTTTCGCTCGCATCGAAGATTGCACAGACGGCACCGAAAGATAACCGCGCCGAGCACCTGCTCGCATCCGCAATGCTGAACAAAGCTGCCCTCGAAATTGATGGCAAAGACTTTGCGTCGGGACAAAAGTATATGCGAACCGCACTGGCGATTGAGACATCTCTGGCAGAGTCATCGCATAGCCGTGCCGATCGCATCTCGCTTGGCAGCTCCTATCGAGCGGCCTGTACCCAATTGGAACGGCTGCATGACTATGACGGTGCAATGGACATGTGCAGCCGCGCGGCTGTGCTCTACGGCCAACTCGCTGCGGAAGACTCCACCAGTTCCGAAGTGAAGCGAAATAGGATGATTGCTCTAACGACCGTCGGGTCAATCCAGAGTCAGCTTGCGAGTGACAGGAAGCTGGGGTTTCCAGTAGCTATCGCTACACAGCGGCAAGCCTGGGCTATAGCCAGTGAAGCAGCAGCAGCCGACCCAGCAAATGCCGAGGCGCTTAGCGACATGTCGGCGGTCGCCATTCGTCTTGCCCACACATTCGCCGACGCCCACCGGTATAGCGAGGCGCTGCCCCTGCTCGACCGCGCCGTTGCCGCCTCAAACGAACTCTTGGAACGCGACCCTGAGAACCGCGATTTCCGCACGACGTTGGCCTTTGGATACGGCTACCTGGGCTATGTGGATGGTCTTAAAGGCGACTACGCCATAGCGGTAGCGGAGCGCACCAAAGCGGCATCTATTTATCGACAACTTGTAGTCGAGGCGCCGGGGGACGTGAGGGCGCTGGACTACGAAGTTTGGAACTGGCTTGAGCTGGGTAAGATGCTGGCGAAGCAAAAGAAATATCTCGAAGCACGCGGTGTCTTTCATCAGGCCATGCAGGAGGCTGCGGTTGCCGGTCCTGGAAATCCCGCCTTCAAGAGCTACATAAAAGACCTGCAGTATTCTGACCAGCAAGCTGCCAAAGAGCTTGCGGCCAACAAATAAAAAGAATTCCGATCACCCGTCGGGTTTAGCCTCTTTTTCCGCATGTAGAAGTAGAGCATCGTTTCGACCGGCCTACGCGAACCCTCGCTGCGCCGGCGACTACTGCTCCATATTCAGGCTGGACGAGGACGGAGCTGTCGATGCCGAGCAGGTGTTCCCGCATAACGAGCACGGTTTGCACCTTGACGCTTTCGATTTGTTTTGGTGTTGCATGCGGTAGCGGCCCCTCGGCTCCGCCCGTCAAGGCCAGCGCAAAAATCGACAGGCCGGTATCCGTTACAGTGAACAGCGGCTCGTGCGAGAGCGACGGCAAAGGCACCGTCGGCGCCAGCTTTGGCGGTGTGCTCAGCTTCAATATCGGTCCGGCGACAGCAGGCGGAAGCTTCATTGGAATGAACATGACGCCGTATCGCGGCCCCGGTGCCTACATTAAGGTACTGATCTCGGGCTATCCAGACAAGACTCATGCTTTCTTCGGATTAGGCACGGTTGTGGTTCACGCCGATCGTAGGTCGGGCACCTTTATTACCGACGACGGCGCAGCCTCTGGATCGTGGAACTGTGGTGCCTCTCTCAAATGAAAAAATAAATTTTTTCCGTAGGGGCTGCAAATTCCTCCCTATTTTTCGCATGTAGGTATAGAGCATCTCCTTCGGCATGGCTCGCCGGTTTCACGAAAGGAAGAAACGTGTCCACCCTCTTGGCTCTCGAATCGCCATTGACTGGCAACTCGCGCCGCGGCGCATTTCCCCTCCGGCTCGTATTGGCAGTCCTGCTTGCGGCCGGGACTTCTGCTGCGGCGTATGCGCAGGGCGTGCCCACTATCACCTCGATTAGCCCTTCCAATGTGACCGCAGGCGGAGCAGGTTTCACCCTCACGGTTAGCGGGACGGGATTCTATGCGGGTTCGGTGGTGCAGGTGAATGGAAACGGCCGGGCAACCACTTACGTCAACACCACACAACTGACGGCAACCATCCTCGCCTCGGATATCGCTGCGCAAGGTACCGATCAGATCACCGTCTTCAATCCCTCGATCACCGCAGCGGGAGGTACATCAGGGCCATCCCCTCTCGGGGTTTCCCTCGCGTCGTTGCCAGCACCCACGCTTTTTAGCGCCGCCCCCGGCCAGGCAGTGCAAGGGGCAGGCCGCGTTCAACTCACTTTGCAGGGTACGAACTTCAGGGCCGGTGCGACCGTCGTCATTTCGCCATCGCTCACTAGCCTTAGCAATTCCAATGGCAATACGCAGGCCGCAGATGTTGATGTGCTCAGCGTAAACCGCATTTCAACCACGCTCATGACCGCGACCATCAGTCTGAATCCAACCGCTGCACTGGGGTTGCGCGCTATCGATGTGCGAAACACCGATGGGACATCTACGGCAACTCTGATTGGACCGAACGGGTTAAGTAGCGGCACTACACAGCCACTCCAGGTCCATTCGTCGTCTTCCTTCGCCGCCCCAGTCTCTGTGCTTAATATCGCATTGCTCCATCCACGCGACGGCACATTGATCTCCCTGGGCGGGGAGTTATATGGAGAAGCCATACTCTCGGGTGCCGGAACTGGCACGATCATCGGCCAATGGCTGTGGGACAACCGCGTTGTGGAGCAGTTCGCCGTCAACCTGGTCGCTGGCCAGAGTGCCACAGTGCGCACCCGGCAGCCGTTGCCTTCCTGGTTTCTGGGCGGGCACACACTTCAGTTACGCATGCAGCAGCCTAGTCAGCTTGCTACGCGACCCGTTACGGTTATCGTTAATCCCGATGGCTGGCAGCTTGAGAAGCTCCTTGCGCCGGTGTACGGCGCGGGCTATCGTGCAACAGAGCCGCCATTATTGTTGTGGGCTCCTGTTCCGGGCGCTGTACGTTACCAGGTAGGCTTCTCCACAGAACCCTACTTCTCTTCGATCTCCACTTGGTTCAATGCAGACGACAATCACTGGGAGGTTCCGGCGGACATTTGGGGTCAGCAGCCCGAGGGCAATCTTTATTGGACTGTTCGCGTCGTCGACAGTGCAGGCGTATCCCGCAAGCCGCTGCCACTGCGTCTCATTGTGCACCTCGCGGATAGCGCATTGTCCCCGATAAGCGCGGTCCCTGCTCGCAGTGCGAAAGGAAACACGTTGCTCGCGTGGAGCCCGGCGAACCCCGGCGCGTTTTATCTAGTTACGCTCAGTAGCGATGAGGAAGGCAGCCAGATTCTGCGCCGCTATCTCACCGACAAGGAATCGCTCGATCTGCATGCTTTAGAAAACCATCTTGTTCCTGGTCAAGCCTATTTCTGGCGAGTGGATGTCTATTCGCATTGGGGCGATTTTCTGTTTTCGGGGCCGGCGCAACGATTTTTCGAGCCTCGCGTTGCAGGGCCGCCGTCAGCTCGCATTAAACAGCCGGCGAAAGCCGCTGCCTTACAGTATGTTTCGCTGACGGTCACGCGACGACTCGGCTACTTCGATCTTTCCTCACAAATTGCGAGGGAAGCGCCACCGCCAAATAGCAGCGTGACTCAGCCAGAGCCTGCAGTCTCGGTCCAATTCCAGTCGCCTGTCAATCCTGCCGACATCAGCCTAGCGATGGACGACATCGACATTACATCGCTTGCGCAAGTCAGCACGACCCAAGTGGCGTACACTCCGCAGCTACCATTGGCCAACGGCGAGCACGACGTAAGCCTCACGGTTGGCAACGAGGCTTCCGGTTGGAAGTTCACAATAGCCGTCCCTGCCTCTGCAACTCCCGCTGTGGGCCCTTCGCCATTTCAGCCCGGTACCGACGCGGAAGCTGCTCCATTGCCTTCCACGTCGTCTGGCCTCACAGCGATGACGCGCGGACCCGCGACAGCCAAGACTCCTGCGAAACAGAAATCCGGCGGTGAGATCGACATGCAAATCAGCTCTACCACGCAGTGGGCATCAGGTTCCAATCCACCCGACTCAAACGATCTGACTCTCGCAGATCGCATGGTCTGGCAAGGGAATCCGTGGCAACCTACTGTGAATGGTAGCGGATTACTCAATTCCATTCTGAATCCGGAGCCGCAGCGCACGAGTCAGGGCCGCGTCAACGACTACATTGCGCAGGTCGAACGCAAGAACGGGCGCTGGGGCGCGAGTCTCCGCTTCGGCGTCGTCTCGCCTGCTCTCTATACCGATGCTCAGTTTGTTACCGCGGCAACGCCACGCCAGGGCGTTGAGGCTACATTAACCACACCGGCGGGTAAACTTGGCTTCTATACCAACACCAACGATGAAGCGCTGGGCGGCGGCGCAGGCATTACTTTCCATCAGCGGTTGATGGGGGCGAGTTGGCAAGCGCCGCTTCCCAAGTGGGCTGAGTTTCGCCTGATGTGGCTCGGCGCGCGAGACGTCGGCGCACCCACGGTGGTGGAATTCGACTCGCAGGGCAATCCTATTGTTGTCCCCAACCCTGTGGCCTCCGCCTCGCGCGGCGATGTCTACGGCGGGCTGCTCAACCTTCATCTCGGCAAGAAGTGGCAATGGCAATCGGAGTATGCGTGGAGCTACGACAACGCCAATCTTTCCGATCCCACTTCGAAGACACTCTTTGGGCGTGCCTGGCGCAGCGGCATCTCAGGCACTGCGGGAAAAGCCGCGCTCAGCGTGAGCTTCCGCGACCTGAGCTCCAACTTCGGCAACCCGGCCAATCCCAGCTTGACGCAGTCCAGCAATCCGAATTTGCGTGGTGTAGACGCCTCGGCTAACGCGCCTACAAAGGCCGGAACCTTCGCACTTACCTATAGCTTTTTGCAGAACAACGTGCAGCCGGTCACTACGCCGGAGCTTGATCTAAACACGTTCACCGAGACTTGGTCGAAGCCGCTTGGCGCTAAGACAAACCTTAGCGTGAGTTCGAATCAGTCGATCACGGAAACAGGTACTATCCCGGCCGCTTTGCAGGGCGAGCCCGCATCGCAAAACGGAAGCGCCGACCAGCGCGATGTCTCCGGCAACGTGACGCTGACTCGCAATGTGGGCATGGTCTCACTGAACGCGGGAGCTAACCGCGACTGGCTGCGGAACAACATCCAGGCAGGTGCCGGAGCCATCACCTCGTCGATCTCACTGGGCGCAAACCTGGTCACGAAAAGCTTCTTCCAGTGCAACGCGCAGGCAAACTTCAATTGGGTTGCAGCCGATCCAGTGGCCATTGGCGACACGCGCAATATCAGCATCTACGTGCAGCCGGCTTTCGTGTGGAAGCATCCCAGCATGCAGCTTTCTCCTCTCATCAGCGTTGTGCAGGGCCGCACGCTACTAGCAAGCGGCGTCTTCACCAGCAACACATTGACCGGCCAATACGGCGGACGCCTGGCATGGACACTGCCCGGCTGGCTCAAGACAAGCACGCTCTCCGCGCAGGGTAGCTACAACCAGAATCGCGACGATGTGAACCACACCAACACACCCACCACGCAACTTGTCGCAATCTGGACCTACACGCTTGCGCATAAGCGGACGTTCTAAGGGGAATGCATGAAAGCACCGCGAAATAACACGAGGTTGCATCGGGAGCAAGCTGGGGCAATGCGGTCCCCGTCGAAACGAAACTTGGGTCGCGCCGTTTGCGCAATTCTGGTGTTGACCTGGTGCGCCGTGGTTACGTCAACGGCGCAGGGACGGCCGTCTCTAACCTCGTATAGCCCCACGCAGGGAACGCAAGGAACCACCGTCACACTCACATTCACTGGCATAAATTTTTCTCCGCGAACCCCCAAGGTCCTCTTCACTCCGTCGCAAGGTCTCACTGTCGCCAGCATCAAGTTTGTGTCCCCCGTGCAGATTGTTGCGCAGGTTCAGATCGCTTCCACCGCCTCTACTGGCAGCTACCAGATCGATCTGCAGGATGCCGATCATGACATGCGCGCGGCGGTTCCATTTACCGTGATCGCGGCGCAGCAGCCAGGCTGCCCGCCAACGGCGTTAGCTGCCTGCGCTCCGGCCTCACCAACGATCAAAGAGATGACGCCGGTCTCGGGCAAGCAGGGAACGACGGTTCTGCTCACGCTGTCGGGGGCTAACTTCGCACCTAAGGAGAATTTGCAGCTCACCCCTTCGACAGGACTCACCATTGGCACGGTCAATCTGATCAATGCGAACCAAGTACAAGCTTCAATTACCATCGCCGCGACTGCACCGCTGGGCCCGCGCTCGGTCACGCTTGTTGGAGGCAATCTCCGTACGCCCGCGCCCAATACCTTCACCGTGACGCCTGCAGCAAATTCTGGTCCGGCTGCCGCTCCCATGCAGATTCTGCGCCTGGTTCCAAGCCAGATCACAGCTGGCAGCCAGAATGTCGACGTTGCTATTGAGGGAACGAATTTTGTGGCAGGAACGCAGATCACCTTCAGCGTTGGCGCAGGGATTCCCGCGGCGGTCATGGCTGCGGGGCCTGCGCGTTATGTGAACAGCACGGAGATTCACGTGACCGTCAGCGCGCTCGCCACAGCGCTCCCCGGCGGACGCGACATTACGCTTGCAACGCCCGAGCACCAACAAGCGACCGGGCGGCGGATGTTGGACGTCCTCGCACCCACTATCACTTCCGGTCCCCCACCTGCACTCAAGATCACGCCCATTAATTTGCAAACCTTCTCCATGGGCAAGATTGTTCTCGACTCTCCACAGTGGGGCGATCAGTATGAAGGTGAGATCGAAGAACACTATGGTATTCCGGAGCTCGACGACGACGCGCGCTTTCAATGGCACGAACAGAACCCTGGGCTTGCCGACTACTACGTGCTGAATATCTATGCGCAGGATGGCGTAACGCTGCTTGGCTCAAAGCAGATCAACGGCGGGTCGTTTTCATTCTTCGGCAGCACAGTCAAAGTTGTTCCAACTTACTACCGCCCAGACGCTGCTTTTCTGGCGCAGGTGCTAGAGCACGTCTCGCTCAAGAAAGCCGGCTATCAATACTCGCCGCACAGTACACCCACTTATACGGTGATCAACGGAGTCAAGATCTATCAACCCCCCGCTCCTACCAGCGCCAGCCCGCAATTGGCTGAAGGAGATCTGCAATGGGAGGTAGTTGGCTATCACACATACAACACCAGCGGTGTCGCGCCTCAGGCAAGCAGCCCACCGGCAAAGGCGAACAATGTACTCAATTCTTCGCAAAATAGCGCAATAGCCAAGCAGGTTGCGACAGCATCGCAGCCGAGTCAGCCTCAGACCACCGACATCAAAGTGGAGGTTTCGAATCGCTGGCCACTCAACCGTCCAAAGGCTCCCACGGGGATGGCATGTTCAGGGGGCATGGGGGCGGGACTCCAGGCAGTAGACATCGATAAAACCGGCAACGATCCCAACTACTACGCCGGCGATCGCTTTGTAGTGACCGGCAATTTCAATCTCACCGACTCACCTTATGCCGCCCATCCGAATCTTATCGACACGCCCGGTTCAAAATGTAGCAACTGCCTCATTGGCCAAGTCGGACATGTGGCATTCGACAATCTCTTTGTCGACTGGGGCGACGGAACGATCCAGTCCATCTCCGCTGTTCCCGCCGATCCCAACATGACTAACTGGAATCGCGGCGAAGGGATGACGCTGCCGGCCCCGAACCCCGGCACGACGGCCAAACTACAAGCCGAGGGTATCCTCGTCCATCCATACAACAACACCGGCACCTTCATCATCCGCGTCTTCCAGCTTTCTGAGGCGGATGCGCAGCACGTCAACGCTGCGCTGCTGGCAGCAAGCATCGATGGCCCAGGCGGCTCGCCTTTCCTTCAGGCGGCAACCCTCAGCAAGTTGGCTTCGTCCGGAGCAGGGGCTTCGTCGCAAAACTCCATCGGCGACGCATTCCACGCTGTTCTGGAGCAGGGCTCGAACCTCGCGACCACAAGCGCCAGCAGTGCGCCTGCCGGTCCCGATCTCTCAGCCATCACCTCCCGCGCCTACATGATCTTCTGCACGAAAAATACCCTTACCGTTCCTGAGGATCTTGCCGCCGATGGGCCGCTGCATCTGAAATCTATCGCCGACCCCACGTTTCCGGGCCATGATAATGGGCCACCTAAAACTGTCGTTCATCCCTCCGCCGACAAAATGGACACGCTTCGAAATTCATCCGCGCAGTCATCGGCCCCTGTGCCGTCACTCGCTGAGCCGCGTGAGTCTGCGCTTGGGCCAACTGTTGGCACAAAGGAATTGAAGGAGGCACCGAAGCGTCCTGGCAGCGTCACGGCCAATGCCACATGCAGCACCTGCGACGATCAGGCCGTCGCGGAATCGTACATCGGCTACTATGGCCATGGACCAGCTCTGATCACCTGGAACGTGGACGGCGTCACTATGCAGCAGCCTATCGAGCTGGGCCCTTCGCAGGCGCGAAAGCTCATTGCGCATCCTCAGCCGGGCCAGGCCGAACCGCAGATCATCGTTTCGCAAAGCAAGCCGTTTGACACACCATCACCCCTTTCAACCAAAGTGCTTGGCATGCACTCTGTGAGCGTTCAGGCAGAGCTGGCGCCCGACCCTACGCTGCCGAATCTCTCCATCGGCGTTCACGAAGCTCTGGGCAAGATCACCGGCGGCAATAAAGGCATCGATGCCGACGCCGCTCTGCAGGCCCAGTCGCTTCTCACCACACTCTCCCCGCCAGCCGGCAGCAATTTGCCACCGCTGAAGATAGGCATTCTGTCGAGTTCGAATCAGAGCGTCTCCGGACTGGGCGCGGTGCAGTATGTCAATGAGCCTTTGAAAAACGTGATCAAGTTGGTTGCGGGCAAACCGCAGGCGGACTCGAGTGTCGCCTCCGCAGTGCGCCACTACGAGGTGGTTCAGTCTGATCCGTCCAAGCCCTGCAAGTTTCTCTTCCCCGTCACCAGTGGCGGAGCATTCGAAGTTGAGGACATTCAGGGCCACATCACGCAGCAGGGGACAAAGTACTCCGGCTCCGGAAACCTCATCGTTCATCTTGCCAACAAATCGAGCAACTCTTACGATCCCTATCCGCCGATCCCCATCACCTTTACCAATTGGGATGTTGCCGACGGCGCCCACGTCGATTCAGGAACGATCGATATATCGCCGGGAATGGCGCTTCTTGGCACGGTACCGGGCGTGACAGGAACCATCGATCGCATCCAGGGTCACACATCGTCCTCCGGCGGTGCGGTGCAGGGAGAAGTGGATGCAACACTGAGCCTCACACTGGCCGACGACACGCTGCGTCTGCCCGGAGTTGAAAAACCGCAAACCTGGAGCGGGCTGACATCCGAACTCCATGCCAACGGCGACTGGATCAAAAACGGCCTCACACTGCCTAGCACCATGATCGGCTGGAGCGCCTTTCAGATGCAGTCGAATAATGTGCGTATCGATCTCAGTCACAACGATGGCGATGCCGCCGACCCGCTTTGCGGCGGACTCAGCGGAGGCGACTGGGTGGGCGTGCGTTTCCCTGCGCTCACCATCACTCCATACACTATGGGCTTGGTTCAGTCCTCCGCACTGCAGCCTGTCGTCACCGATTGGGGCGTAGTTGCCGGCGGACTTTGTGGAAGCCTCACAACCGGTCCATTCCACGCTACCTACGAGGACGGAACAGTCGGATTTCAGAGTCTCAGCGCGACCGCAGCGCCAGGCCAGGGTGATTTCACGGCCACCTACCACGGCATGGACATCTATGTCCCATGGCTCGACACCCACATCACCGGCGACGGACAGCTCCAGTCCGGCGGCGGCAACCAGGCCACAATTACATTCCCTTCCGGTGCTCCCTCCGTAACCAAGACCTACGGAAACATTGCGTTCACCGCGAAGAATCTGCAATTCACTCAAGTCGAGGGACTCGGTTGGGCCGTCAAGACCTCGACAACCTACACATTCAACGCCAAAGGCAAAACCTTCACAGCCATCCCACTCACACCTTTTTATTTTGGAATGAATGGCCACGCTTATCTTGCCAATGGCGCCAGCTCAGTCGATGTGCCGCTCGGTGGCAGTTCTACTCTCGACAAGACGCCCGTCGATCTTGTCTCGGCGCACATCGCCGTCCCCTTTACCGGTGATCAGATCTTCACCGCGTCGTTCAGCACCAACGTTCACCTTTCAGAGGTCATGGCCGATGCCCCCATGCAGGTGAACTATGAACTCGACGAATCCGGCACGAACATCTCCGAAAAAGGCCCGACAAATTCTCCGTTCACGATTGACGTTCCCTACCCCTCTGGCCAGCCAAGCTCCGACGCAAAGGTCCATCCCGTCTATAGCGGCTCCGACGGCAGCGAGTACTCCGGCTCAGTGGATTTAAGTGAACTGGGCGGTCCGCCCATCACGGCGCAATTCCGCCTCGGCTACGGCATTGGACACGACTATTGGTTGACGCGAGCTATTATCGGCCTGGGTGATACAGGCATCCCCATCGTCCCGGTCCCGCCCATCATGAACCTCTACTCCATCTCCGGAGGCATGGGCCATAACTTCCCGCTCAATGCTTTCACGAATACGGGCGACCTCAATGCGGCCACTCCCGTCTACGACAATTCGTTTCTCTTCTATGCAGGGATGCGGGTGGGCATGCCCGATCACTTCACCTATACGCTCGACGGCGATTTGACCATCAAGGCCACCGGCCAGAATGCCGGAGCGCGCATGGACTTTCACGCCTGGCTGCTTAAGCCGCCCGACAACGACAATGGAGACTTTCAGGGATATTTCCAATACGCCGGAGGCAACTTCGACGGCCGCTTGTGGGGGCAGCTCTCGTTTATGAACGGCCTGGCCTCGCTCAGTCTGGGGAATAGCGCCAACAACGCCGCTGTCGATCTTCACTTTGGCAACGGTCCCTGGCATATCGATGCCGGCAAGAAAGAAGGCCCGCGTATTCAAGGCCATTTCCTGGTCTCGGACGCCAACATGTATGTAATGTTGTCCGATCAGGGTCTTGCCATGGGCGGCGGCATCAATGTGGATCTGGATGTTGGCGACAGTTCCGTAGCCTCAGCCTATGTGAAAGGTGACATTGACGCCGGCGTTGCCATCACGCCGCAGCCGCACATCTCCGGGGACTTCTCGGCCAACGCAAGCGCCGGTGTGTGCGTGTCGGGAGTATGCGTGTCTGATTGGGTCAGCGCGCAGATTCACGCTGAGGCAATGCCACTCGACATCGACGCCAGCGCTTCAATCGGCCTGCCCTGGCCACTGGGCAGCGTTTCTTTCTCGGTGCATCTATGAAGAAGTTGTTACGCAACATCTACGTTATCTCTGCTTTGTTGTTCACCGCGCTTGGGGTGGTTGCGGCCCAGGAAAACAGCGGCGCTGCGTTTGCTGTCTCCGATGGCCAGGGCCACATTCAGTTGCTGTGGTTTCCACCCGCTTCCAAATGGCCCGCTGGCGGTTGGCGCATCACGGATTCTTCGGGCAATGTGCTGGTCGCGCACGTCGTCATGGGCGATACCACTGCGCTCGCTGCTTTGCCTATTGAAGATGCCGACACCATCCGCCGTTTGCCTGCGGTTCTCGCTGCCCCTGCACAGAACAAAAAGCAGCAGAGGAACCTGATCAACCTGCTTGGCTTGCGCGCCTTCAGCGACCTCAATTACGCGCGCGCACTCGGACTCTACGCCACTATCGCCAACGTTGCGCCCGGAGCGCGAGCCTACACCGTCCAGGGACTGGATGCGCAGGGAAATCCGTCAGCGGTTAAGCTCGTTTCACCTGCGGTCGATGGCGCACAAGCCACGCCTCTGCCCCCATCGCCCGACGGTCTCGAAGCGAAAGTCGATGAAATGGGTGTTTCGTTCTCGTGGAACCCTCCCGCCGAAAATCGCGCACTGCCCGCAATTGCATGCGTCGTCGAACGCAGCGGCAGCCCCATCAGCGTCAAGCCGTTTGTCGTGGGCACAAAATGGAACCCCAAGCTCGCGCTTGTTGTCGACCGCAACGCGCCGCCCAATACTATGGCGAGCTACCAGGTATTTTCTATCGATATCTTCAGCCGCCGCAGCCTGCCTGCGCCCATTCGCATCTTCTTTCCAGACTTTCGAGCTCTCGCTCCTCCGGCGCATGTGCAGGCCAGCGCGTTGCCCGGCAAGATTGTTGTGACATGGACTGACGAACAAAAGCCCAATCTCGCTGGCTATGTGGTGGAGCGCTCTTTTATGGCCAATGGCCCATGGGAGACGCTGATGACGCAGGCCCTGCCGCCCAGCACCGCAGAATACGAGGACGACAATCTGCGCGGAGGGACCTCTTACTTCTACAGGGTTCGCGCCATCGGTCCGCGCGGCGATCTTGGGCCGCCTTCGTTTTCCGCCACCGCTTCCCCTGCCAATCCCGGTGGTCCTCCTGCCGTTAACGGGTTGGCCGCCGATGCTGGCCAGACCCGCGTGCGCCTTACTTGGTCGGCAGTTACTTTCCCCGTTGCCGGCTATTTTGTAGAGCGTAGCACCGTCAGCGGCGCAACCGGCACAGCCAATTGGGTTCGTCTCAACTCCCTGGCCGTTCCCGAGCCGCAATATGACGACTATATCGGTGGTGCCTCTGGCACGAAGCTGCAATACCGCGTTCACGCCGTGGCGCTAGACAACGCCGAGGGCCCTCCCAGTAATGTTGTGCAAGTTGCCTTGGCCGATCGCTCGCTCCCTGGGCCGCCCACAATTACACGCGCCTCTGGAGCCAACGGCAAGGTGGCTCTCAGCTTTGTGCCCGCCGTGCCCGAGGAGCGTACTGCGCAATTCCTTGTACTGCGTTCCGGCACCGTCGCTGATCAAGGAATCGTCCTCGGCGATCCGCTCCCTGGCAGTGCGCGTCAATATCAGGACCTCTACGTTAGCTCGGGCAATACCTACTTCTATCGCCTGGTGGCCGTTGACGCAGCCGGCAATCGCAGCGATGCTACTGACCCAGCCATCGTTCGTGCAGGCTCGATTGCGATTCCCAAACCGGCTCCGCCTTTGGTAAAGACACTGAACCAGCCGTCGCCGGGCGTGACACTTCAATTCGATAAGGCGCCTCCGGGCCTCAGTGTGGTCGTCGAGCGCCAGGACGTGCCGGCCGGCAGTTGGCTCCGTGTTGCCGGCCCGATCCAGGCAACAACCGTCAACGATTACCCGCCTGTCGGAAGCGCGAAGGTCCGGTATCGCATTGCCTATATCTCTGCTTCGGGAGAAACGGGAGACCCAAGTGATCCATCCCGTTGATGACTCTATTCCAACGTTTCGCGGGCAAATGTTTGCGGGTATCGCCCGCGTGCTTGTTATCGCGAGAACATACGAAACCCAACGATGGGATTGCTTACTCAGCCTTTCTTTCGGTGGCGCCATGACGACATTTCAGTCTCCATCTAGGAACACATTGAAGAGTGAGCCGAAGAACTGATGGCTCATCTACATGATTAGAAAATAGATAGACATATTGACGACTGACAGCACTTCCCGCCACTGCGCCCGTCTTCTCCGGTTGAGCCAGCTTGGAGTAATCGCGCTTTCCACAGCCTGTAACCTCAGCGCAACATTTCTGTAATTTAGCTGTCACATCGCGTTGTTAGCTTCACATGAGCTACAGCCAACATTCGATTAGTTGTTTCCCCCAGAGGCAACAAAAATCCAGTTCCAACCTTATGTGGAGGTCATCTTGACACACTCGTTTGCGAGCACACGGAAACGTGTGCTCTGCGTGGCACTCTCCTTTCTCGTGTTGTTCACTGGCGCTGCAATGCGCGCACAAGAATCGAATGCAAAAATCGAAGGCTCTGTCGTTGACGCCCAGGGACGCGCCGTCGTTCCTGCCACAGTCACCGTCAAAAATGAAAAGGACGGCGTAACAAGGACCACCTACACAGATGCCAATGGATTCTATTCTGTTGGTGGCCTGGCAGGGGGCGCCTACACCGTAGAGGCAGTTTCTCCCGGATTCGCTCCCATCTCCAAAACCGGACTCGTCGTTACAGCTGGCCAAACCCAGCAGGTCGGACTCAAGCTAGGTATAAACACGGTTGCCGAGGAGGTAATCGTCAACGCTGGCATCGATTCCATCGCCTCTCAGTCCGCGCTTAGCGGCGGCTTCATTGAAGAACGGTCCGCTCAATCGCTCATCTCCAACTCCTACATCCGGAACTTCATCTCGCCCGTCGCCGACTTCGGCGAAATCGTGCAGATCGTCCCTGGCACGTTCACCACCAGCTCAGATGGCGTCGGTCTCGGCCAGAGCAAAACCTACTTCCGCGGATTCCCGGACGGCGATTACGACATCGACTTCGACGGCGTGCCCTTCTACGACACCAACACCCCGACCCATCACTCCTGGGCCTTCTTCCCTGCGCAATGGATAGGTGGCGTGGACTTCGACCGCAGCCCTGGATCGGCATCTACAATCGGCCCCACGCCCTTCGGCGGTTCCATCCACTTGTTGTCGATGCCGCTTACAAGCGAGCAGGACCTTCGCGGCACTCTTATCTACAGCACCTGGAACACCAAGCTCTACGAAGGCTCATACAACTCTGGCAGCTTCGGACTCTTCGGCAGCCCCAAAAAATCAAATCTCTTCGTTGACGTGCACCACATGACCTCCGACGGATACCAAACCTTCAACTTCAACACACGCAACGCCGGCTCGCTTCTCTACCAGTACCAGTTCTCGCCCAAGACCGTGCTCACCGGATTCAGCGGCGTCATTCAGCTCACCGCCAACACCTACGGACTGAACCCGACCCGTTGCCAGACCCTGGGCGCGCCTGCCGGCAACTCCACCCTCTGTGCCGCCACAACGAAAGATGCAACCGGCGCAACGGTCAACACTTCAACCACAGGACTGGTGCCAGATGTGGGCTACGGCTACAAGTTCATGATGGTCAACAATTCCGACCCAGTAAACTGGCTTGACTACCAGTACAACCATTACCAGGTGCCCACCGACTTCGAATACGTCGGCCTCAAGACCGAATTTGGCAAAGGTTGGTATCTAGAAGTCAAGCCTTACACCTACAACTACGACAACGCCGAGCTCTTCACCAACCAGGCACCAATTACTGACTTGGCAACGTCGCAGCTCGTTGTGCAAGGGACCGCAGCGCCGCTGACGACCCCCATTCAAGGAGGCGTCTGGGTGGAGACAACTGCCGGCACGTCGGGAGCGGCGAACACCTACTCGCTCTACTTCAACGGCGTACTCGCGCAGGCCTGCAACGTGCAGGTCAAGGGAAAACTCCCTTGCGCTATCGATAAGTACAACAGCTATCGCAAGTACGGTACGACCGCGGTTTTGTCCCAGACATCGAACTTTGGAGTCTTCCGCGGAGGAATCTGGTACGACTGGGCCCGCACCAGCCGCCACCAATATCCATCCGATCCTCTCAACCACTGGGCCGATCAGCCACTCGGCAACTTCGACGAGACTTTCTACACCGACTCCTATCAGCCCTATGCGGAATACGAGTTCCATCTAACGCCGAAGTTCAACGTCACGGCCGGGACTAAGTTCGCCTACTACACCTACGACGTGATTCATAAGGCTGACGACGGCAAGACCGTCGGCAACCTATGCCCTCTCGGACAAACAACCGGCTGCCCTGCTACTGCTACCGACACTGGCACGTTCTTCTCTACCCTGCCCTCGCTCGACCTCAACTACCGCTTCCAGCCCAACTGGGCAGGCTACATACAGGTGGCCACCGGCAGCATCATCCCTCCCAGCAGCGTCTACGACTATAACCACACTCCTTCGGCAAGCGTTCCCACGCCTGGCCTGTTGACGCCGCCCAAGCAGCAGAAGTCCACAACTTACCAGGTGGGCACGGTGCTGAAACTCAACCGCATCACCCTTGATGGCGATGCCTACCGCGTCCGCTTCCAGAACAGCTACAACAGCGTCATCGATCCCACCACTTCGGAAACGGTCAACTACCTGCAACCGAGTTCCATCACCCAAGGCCTCGAGTTCGAGACCACCGCGGTTCTGACCAAGGGGCTGAACCTCTATCTCAATGCGACTGCGGCAAATGCCTACTACGAGGGTGAACTGAACGCCAACACCACATCGACGCAACTCACAGCTCCTGTCTATGAAAAGGCTCCGAGCGGCCTGTGGGTGCAGCAGACTCCCGCCGATACGGAAATGCAGGGGCTGACCTACACAAGCCGCGGTCTGGATCTCGGCATCTTCAACAAGCGCGTCGGCGAGCAGCGCGTGGACGCTGGCGCCTATCATAACCAGGCCATAATTGCTGCCTTCAGCACCCTCGACTCTTATGTCAACTACACCGTTCGGAACCGCTCCATATTCGACCAGACCAAGATCCAGTTGGGTGGCAACAACCTGCTTAACCAGCACAATATCACTGCCCTCACTTTGAGTGGATCGCCGAACATGATCTTCCTTAACGGCGGTGGCGCATGCACCAGTACAACTGCCACTGCCACCAACCCTTGTGATGCCTTCATCACCAATGGCCCCACCCCGATCAGCGCCAACGACAACCCGACCTTCATCTCGAGCCGCAGCTTCTCCGTGTCAATCACTTTCGGATTTGCGCCGGGGGAGCGCAAATAGATCAACCTGAGCCTGCGGCATACACAAACAACTCCAGCTGCGTGCGTGGAATCCATCCTACGCCGCGGCTGGACTTACTTATGGATCAATTCTCTGGCTTCATTCAAGTTGCCTGGCGGAAACCAGAAAGACAGAGAGCGCGGAGAATAAGTACCGGCTCTATCAGCCTCCGCCGGATGCAGCAACCGGAACGCCTCAGTCGAAGTAACTTCAGCCTGAAGTATCGATGATTCCCTGCTGAAGCGCCACTGTCGCTGCCTCGGTCCTGTCGCCCGCATTGAGCTTGGCGCTAATGTGATTGATATGATTACCGACGGTGTAGTGGCTGATCTCTAGTATTCGCCCGATCTCCTTGTTGGTGAAACCCTTGGCAACCATCTCCAGAATCTCTATCTTGCGCGGGCTCAGGCTGGAACGCGACTCGCGTTCGGCGATGCGCGCGGCAATTCCATCCGGAAAGTACTTACCCCCAGCGCTTACCGCGGAGATAGCGGCGACAATCTCCGCGCGTGAAGCATCTTTGGAAAGATAACCGCTGGCTCCAGCTCTAACTGCACGATAGATCTCGTCCTCGTATTTGTAGCTGGAAAGAATTACAACCGCGGGAGAGTTGACGCGCCCCTTCAGCATGTGCAGCATATCGATGCCACTGATCTTCGGCATGCGCAGATCAAGAAGCATGAGATCGATGGCCAACCGATCAAGCAGCGAGAGCGCCTCCTCGGCGCTATGGGCTGAGCCTACTACCTTCAAAGTTGTCTCTTTGTGTAGCAGCGTAGCCAGACCGACGCGGACAACGGGATGATCGTCCACGATCAGGACCCGAGTAGGTGACTTAGGCAATTGTGTGTTCATGAGATCGTTCTCCAGAAACGAGGCGCAACGGTATACGCTGCCAATATGCCCGCAAGAATGAAGGCGGAAGTGGAACATGGACGTGTACCGCAGTTCCCTTTCCAGGTGTGCTGCGGATGGTGAATCGCACCGAGATGCTATCGGCCAGTTTGCCCATGCCGCGAATTCCGAATCCGGCAGATTCGCTGGAGACCTGAAATCCGCAACCATCGTCCTCGACAATGAGCTCTACCGAGGTCTTCCGATATATAAGCGAAAGAACAAGACAGTTAGAGAGCGCATGACGGACAGCGTTGGCAATGGATTCTTGGCCGATACGAAAAAGGGTGTCGGAGATACGCAAAGGAAGAGTCCGTTCGCTGCCAGCACTGACGGTTCTGACAGCAATAACAGACCTGGCTTTGATCATGCGGCGAGCGCAGTCTTCAAGAGCGCGAAGCAGCCCCATGGACTCCAGGTGCTCTGGACGCAGCGCTGCAATGCTACGGCGAGCTTCTTCATGACTGTTCCGCACCATATTGCGGGCTACATTAAGCTGAGGCAGAATGCTCGATTCTTCGCCGGCTTCATCGTAAATAGCTTCGAGTCGAAAGCCAAGGCCGGCGAAGCTTTGCGCCAATGTGTCATGCATCTCATGAGCCAGGCGTTCACGCTCCTCGAGCACATCCTGAAGGCGCCAGCGTTCGAGGAAGATATAGACGGTCAGTCCGGCGAGGGCAAGAATCAGAAAGCCGATGATAAACGCAATAATGTGGCCCGCGCTCCACCAGGGAGAGCCTTCGACGACCTCGACATCACTGAAGGACGGCAGAAGAATTGCAAAAGAAGTAAGGTTGTGGGTATACGCCTGATCGACGGCGCAGATACCGCGCAAACGAAGACGGCTCTGGTCCTTCAGGAGACGGAAGCTCGATGCACTGCCGGCGCCACCGGCGATTGCCAAAAAGGACTGACTGCCATCGTCAAGAGTCAAAGTCAACGCACCGCCGGAGCCGGTTTGCTTGTCCACAAGACGGCCCTGGATCTCGACAAATTCAGACGGCGAGGATACAGTCATAGGCCAGAAATTTGAGATGATACCATTGCTGATCGTACACACGTGGAGAGACCGTTTTGGCCACATACTCACGCCAGCCATAGTCTGCACGGCCAAGAATCAAAGTGTTGTCCAGATCACGCAATCCCGCCATATAGCCGTGATAAGCGTCGACTCCTTCCTCTTCGTCGCTGGCGCGGATAATCAGACCGGAGTCGCCATACTGACCGAGCGGAAGAACATCGTCCCGAACCATATAATTCGCCCAGTAAACGGAGCAATTCATCAACTTAGCGCCACGTTCATCGGAGTTATTGCGCATCGCTTCGTTTACAAACTGCCACGTGCCGCCAAATGCCTGCCAATCATCTCGACGTTCAAGTGCATTGAGGTTGGCTTGAGAGGGGCCGCGGTGAGTAATGGATCGGGAAACAAGCACGCCGCCAATCCCCAGCAAGAGTAAGGACGCGGCGATCACACCGGCGATTGCAAGCTTGCGCTTCGTGAGGAATCGAAACATCGCGCCGTCCAACAGGAAAGGTTGAGGATCTGGCGGATTTCAGGAGAATCGATGTTATCTCGGGTCATCAGGACCGGAGTCACAAGCAGTTCGAAGCCTCCAGCCGAGCCGTGCACGTGCAGTTCGCGATCCATGAGCCCATGGCCAAGCGGGGCATTTCATAGGTATTCTGGACGACAACTGAATCGATGCCGCCAGTGCGAACGGGAGGCAACAAATCTTGATCGAACCCCACGAGTTTGATCGCGTTCTCCTTGCCGAACTCGACCGGCGCATAGTAAGCGCCTCGGGTGGAAGCGAGAGATAGCGCGACGATGGGCCGAAACCATGGTACATCTGCCCCATTCGCGAACGAAAGCTAATGTACTAGAGTCAATCTCGTCTGCGGGAGGGTCGATCATCTCCTCTAGTCGGGGATGGGTGAGCCCGCAAATCGAGATTCCACGAACTACTAACAGGCTTCCGGAGAATAACCATGATACAGCACGCCCGCAGAACATTTCTGAAAGCGGGAGCCGCAGCGGCCTTAGCTTCAATCACCCGTGCGCAAGCTGCGCGTACCGCCGGTGAATCCGGCGCCAATGTAGCCATCGCTCCGGCTCTCAACCAGTTCGAGTATGGTGAGGTAGAGTTGTTGGAAGGACCCATGCGCCAGCAATCTGACACGAATCACGCCCTCTTTCTGGCACTCGACGAAGACATGTTGTTAAAGCCGTTTCGGGAGAGAGCAGGACAACCTGCGCCGGGAGAAGATATGGGAGGGTGGTACGATAACTCGAAGGAATTTGACCCTCACGGAAGTTTTCACGGCTTTATACCCGGTCATAGTTTTGGACAATATCTTTCAGGATTGGCGCGAGCTTATGCGGTGACCGGCTCTAAGCCGACTCAAGCCAAGGTGCAGCGATTAGTGTGCGCATTGGCGCCGACCATCACCACCAAGTTCTACGACGATTATCATCTGCCTGCTTATACCTATGACAAAACGAGCTGCGGGTTGATCGACGCGCATCAGTTTGCGGCCGATGAAGCGGCTCTAGATGTGCTGAACGCCGCGACCGATGCTGTCTTGCCGCACCTACCACGTAAAGCGTTGTCGCGATCGAAACAATATGCTCTCCCGCAGAAGGATGAGGCGTACTGCTGGGACGAGACTTACACTCTACCAGAAAATTTCTTTCTGCCTTATCAGCGCGGCGCGGGCAGCCGTTATCGCGATCTAGCCATTCGTTTTCTTGAGGACGACCTGTATTTCGATCCGCTCGCTGCGGGAAAGAACGTACTTCCCGGCGAGCACGTCTATAGCCATGTGAATGCCTCCAGCAGCGCGATGCAAGCGTATCTCGTACTTGGGAGCGAGAAACATTTGCATGATGCGCAGAATGGCTTCGAGTTTCTGCGCATTACGCAGAGTTTTGCAGTTGGCGGATGGGGTCCCGACGAGTTATTCCGCAAACCGGACAGCGGTGAAATGGGGGAAAGCCTGAAGAACACCCACTATAGCTTTGAAACTCCTTGCGGCGCCTACGGACACTTCAAGATAACTCGGTATCTGTTGCGAGTCACCCGCGATAGCCGCTACGGTGACAGCATGGAGCGCGTTTTGTATAACACAATTCTGGGTGCAAAGCCGCTTAAAGAGGATGGGACAAGCTTTTATTACTCCGACTATAACAACAGATTTGCAAACAAGGGATATTACAAGGATAAGTGGCCGTGCTGCTCCGGAGCCTTTCCTCAACTTACAGCTGACTATGGAATTAGTTCGTACTTCTATGATCATGATGGCATCTATGTCAATTTGTACACACCATCGCATGCGACCTGGAGTTACAGAGACGTGCGCGTCACTCTCACTCAGCGCACCAACTATCCGTACGATCTGTCATCGCAAATCGATGTTTCAACGGACAAGCCGAGAGTGTTTTCGATTTATCTGCGGATTCCGAGCTGGGTTGGTTCGAAGACCATGGTAGCGGTGAATGGCCGCCGCGTTTCCACCGATCTGATCCCCGGACAATTCGCTCGACTGGATGGCACATGGAAAATTGGAGATAGAATCGAAGTCGAGTTTGATTCTATAACCACACTTGAAGCGGTGGACCCGCAGCATCCCAGCCTCGTCGCGCCTGTGAACGGACCGCTAGCCTTGTTTGGCGTTGGTGAAATTCCAAAGAATGTCCAACGAGCAGCTCTGCTAGGAGCCGACAGAATATCCAAGGGATCAAGCACCTGGCAGGCCAGAACCGATTCGGGGAATCTTACCCTCAAGCCTTTTGCATCGATCGGGGACGAAATTTATCGCCTCTATCATGAGGTCGCATCGTAACGAATGCTCGTGAACAGAAAGGCCCCGCCACCTCTTACAAAGCAGCAGGGCCTGTTAGTTGGATTGCAGCAGGACTCTAGAAGGTGAACCTCCCGCCAAGCTGCCAGTTACGCGGCAGTTGCTGCGAAGTCGCCCTGCCGAAGTTACCTCCCAGATCAGCCAGGTTGTTATCGAACCCGGTGAGGTTTACCCGGTTGAACAGGTTGAAGAACTCAAAACGGATCTGGAAGTCGACTCCTTCAAACAGCCGCGTCTGCTTGTAGATGTTCATATCCGTTTCGATAAAGTTAGGTTGACGAAACTGATTGAACTTCTCGTTGCCATCGTTGCCGAAGGTCGCCGGAGACGAAAACTGGCTCGAAGTAAAGACGCCATTGAGAAACGCGCTCTTAGAGCTTCCTTCGCTATAGCTGGCAGTGTCCGGAAAGTCATTGTTGTCGCCATCGGCGTTGTAATCGCCGCTGCCAGGGGCGTAAGAGACGGCCGGATTGGCAGCTGTGCACCAGGGCGCGGTGTTAGAGGGGATGGTTCCATCCTTGCAAATGGGAGCGAACGGAGCGGTGGTATAGATCATGGTTGAGTAGCCGCTTTGATAGATGCTCGTTCCGCTGGCGCCCCACCCCGACGTCAAGATGCCCGCACCACCCTTGCCCTGCGCCAGGCCAGGAATCTCGTAGTTAAAGGTGAGCGAGATCCGGTTTGGCACATCCCATTGCGATGGACCGTAATATGTTGACGGAGTGGATTCGGCCGGGTACACTCCGGAGTCGTCCTTAGACTCAGAACGCGTATACGAGGCATCAACGAAGCCGCTCCGCGCAAACCGTCCCTTGAATTCGAAGAAGATGTTTTCGTAGTTGCTGTAGCGGTCGTTGTTCGCATAGGAGATCGCACCGAAGCTGGGATTAAGGCGGCTTGGCGCGGGCTTGGTGAACAGATCGCCGGCAAAGGCGTTGATGTCCGCTCCGTAGCTGACCAACCCTGCATGGTTGCCGCCGCCCACCAAGTTATAAGAATGCGACCCGGAATAGCCCACGCTGGCAGCGTAATTTCTCCCGATCTTCTGTTCCACGGTCGCCGACCAGATATTCACCTTGGGGGATAGCAGATTGGGATTGATGCCTCCGATAGGGAATTCGGCGCCCACGATGCCGCCCTGCGAATCAAGACATCCCTCGGGTCCGAGCGAAGGGCAGATAGGCGATCCTACCAGTGCCGGTAAAGTGAATCCAAACGGTGGTTTGGATGTTGTTCCCAGATTAAATATGGGTGGTGTCGATGTTCCGGCGGTGAAAGTCGGAATAACTTCTCCCGGCGGGCTGCCGCGGAATTCTTCCTGCACGTTGGCCTGAGTGAGCCAGTTGTTGAAGATGCCAATGCCGCCGTGGACAACCGTATTACCTTTTCAAGTAACATCTCAGGCGAAGCCGAGACGCGGGCTCAACAGATCCGTTACGGCGTTATTCAGAGCATTGTGAGTCGCCTTGGCAAATCCGTTCGCGATCTGTTGTTGAGCAGTCTGACCAAGTCCAAGGTAGAAATTGCCGAATATGGTCGAGGTGCTCTTCGACCATGGGTTGCCGCTATCGTCCCAGCGCAGGCCTAGTGTCAGCGTCAGATTCTTGCTTGCCTTCGAAGTGTCCTCTGCGGACAGTCCCCACGTCCGTCCGGCCGCATCCCACGACCAAAGTTGCGGGACCCCGGTAACCGGGTTATACATGGTATGGGTCTGGGTGTGAGGAGCATCCTGGGCCAGTTCAAGAAGATTATCGAAGCTGAACGTGGGTTGAGAGTACGAACCTGGAAATGGCTCCACGTCGTCGCCGTACCAGCCCTCGTAGCCGAAGCGCAGCGTGTGCGTGCCGCGCACGTGGGTGAGGACATCGCGCCAGTGGTAGTTGTGTTGAATAAAGTCCCCTTGGGCGAAACCGGTTCCGAATGCCTGGCCATCGTCGGTACTGATTCCCGTCACAGCAATCGACGGAACGGTGTAGTTCTGAGCTCCGCTGCCCAGCGTGCCCTCTACGCGGTTGAATCCGAAGATAGCTTCATTAATGAGGTTTGGCTTGAAGGTGTGTTCGTAGTTGACCTGGCTGGCAATCTGCCAATTGTTATCAAGAGCGGTGAAGGCTGGGATTGCCGATGCGGCGCCATAGTTCAGCACTGTCCGGTAGATACTGGCGTAGACTCTGTCGTTCTTGAACGATTTGTCCAGGCGCCCGAAATGCTGTGTTCCGTTGCGGATCTGCGGCGCGCTGAAGTTGCCGGTGTCTGCTATCTGGAGAGCGCATGGTGGCAGGGGATTAACAGCTACTGTGCCGCAAGTCGTTGGAAAGAGCGACGCGCCCGTCTGGTATACCGATATGCCGGTCACGTTGGTCGGAACGTAGGTATTAAGCACACCGGTTCCGACCGTATTGGGGTAGTTGGTTTTGGCCCAGGCGAGAAAAGCCGGGTCAGCGAAGCTGATCGACGAATTTGTCGCGAGCGACTCGCGCAGAGGCTCAATTGCGAAATAGAAGAAGAACTGTTTGCGCGGAATCACAGGCCGCCGATCGCCCCCGACATGTTGTTGCCGTGAAAAGACAGGTATTTTGAATCAGAGAAGTGTGTCCTGGCAAACATCTGCTCGGTGTCGTACCAGTCAGCGACCGAGCCGTGGAATCTATCGGAGCCGGACTTGGTGGTCATCACCTCCTCTACGCCGCTGGCGCGAGTGTATTCCGAAGAGTAAGTGTTGACCTGGATGCTGGTTTCCTGAATGGATTCAGGGTTGGGTGTCAGATTCAGTACGCTTTGACGAATGCCGCTGGTTACGTCAAGACCGTCGATGACGTACATGTTAGACATCTGGCCTTGACCGTTGGCACTTGCGTCCACCTGAGTTTCGGTCGAGTAGTTATCCACGCCAGACCCCGGTGTGCCTGCCTGACCGGGTTGGCCTCCGCCCGTGGTTCCCAGTCCTGAAACGCCGGGAGCGAATGTGGTCAATGTGACAAGATTACGGCCGGCGACTGGTAACTCGGCCACGCCGGAGTTTTCAACTTGCCAAGTCCGAAGTGCAGGCGCGGATCGCAGGAAGAGTAGTAACTCGACTGGCTCACCCTTGCCTGGGCTTGCACCTTGCCTCCGCAGTGAACGAGCACGCGCGCTCCGATGGCGCTTCGATTCGATTTCACGCCCTCAAGGAAAACCTTGATCCAATTCTTTTGGCCGGAGACATCGTTGCGGAGCAGGGTCGGCGGTTCGTTCATGTTGATGATCAAAACATCGACGTCGCCATCGTTGTAAAAGTCCCCGAAGGCGCAGCCCCTTCCCGAGTGGGGCTCGAGGATTCCAGGCCCTGCTTGGCTACTAAGCTCCTCGAAGGTTCCGTTGCCAAGATTCCGGAAAAGTATGCAGGGAGTCTTGCAAGGATAGTCGGGCAGGATGTGCTCGACCTCTGGATAGACGCTCCCCGTGACGATGAGGATGTCCGGCGCCCCGTCATTGCCGAAGTCGGCGAATCCGGTTCCCCAACTTACGTAGCGGGTCTCCACTCCAATCTTTGCCGCACGCGTACGATCATCGAAGCTGCCTGTCCCGTCATTGCGATAGATGCCGGCCGTGTCACCCATGAAGTGCGTTTTGAATAGATCCAGGTGGCCGTCGAGGTCGTAGTCCCCAATGCCCACGCCCATGCCGGCTTGCTCCATGCCGTCTTCGCTCAGAGCCACGCCGCGCGACACACCCTCTTCGCGGAATGTGCCATCGTGGTTGTTCATGAACAGCAAGCTGGGCGTAGAATCGCAGGCCACTAATATATCGGTCCATCCGTCTTCGTCGAAATCTGCGGCTACAACGGTCATGCCATAGCTTTCGGTGGCCGTGGCAACGCCGCTCTCCTTGGTCACATCAGTGAAAGTGCCGTCGCCGTTGTTCCTGTAGAGCAGATGACGCCCGGTGGGCAGACCGCGAGGCCCGCAATTAACCGGGACCCCCTTCCAGTTGCAGGTGGATGCTGCGCCAGGCACGGGCGCTTTGGCTAGATCGAAGCGGATGTAGTTAGATACGAAGAGATCAAGATGGCCGTCACGGTTGTAGTCAACCCAGCTGCACCCGGCGCCCCAGCGTGTTTCGTGACTTAACAAGCCGGCTTCGCGCGTCACATCGGTAAAGGTGCCGTCGCCGTTATTTCGGCAGAGACAAACGAGCGACGTGTAATCTTCATAAGATCCTTTTGGACATGTTATCTAATTTTAGTTTTAGTAGCGGCCCAGACACAGCCTAAAATCCCCTATTTTCCGGTCGCGTTATTCGCGTCGGATTGTTCGATGAGCTTATATCGGTTATGCTCGCCTTCCTCGCGAGTCGCTTTCTGGCGCAGTTCCGCCAGCCGCTGCAAGAACGGCGGCAGTTGGTCTTTGTGTCCCGTTCGCCGCAGCCCTACAATCAGGTGATAGAGCGCGGTCTGGTCGTCGGGCTTGCGGCGCAGCACTTCGCGAGATTCATCGACCGCGCGCTGATCGTTTCCTGCCTGCAGGTCGAGCTTGGCGAGAAGATCCTCCGCATCTGTCATCTCCGGCTGCAATTCCGAGGCTTGTCGCGCGGCCGCTACGGCGCGCTCGAACTCCGCACTGCCCACGTCGGGGTTTGCTCGGCCAAAATGTCTGCTTCCACAAAGAGCAGCATGGCGTCATTGGGCCTTTGGCGCAACTTCTCCCGCACCACCGCCAGCGCTTTGTCCAGATCGTCCTGCTGTTCGGCGACCATTCCGCGGGCAGCCTGGCCGGCGGTCATTTGCGGATCCAATTTTTCGGCTTGTTCGAAGTCGGCGTCCGCGTGATCGTAGTCGGCGAGTTGCACATATAAAACTCCGCGCGCAACATAGAGCGCCGCTGAATCGGGCATCGCCTTCAGTCCCGCAGTGAGCATATCCACTCCGACCTGAAACGACTGATGCACAAAGGCGATGTCGGCGAACTGCAAATAGAGATCGGCGTCGCGCGGATTCTCGACGATGGCCTGATGCAGAAGGCTCACCGCATGCGGAGTGTCCTTCTGGTCCTCGTAGGCCTCTGCCGCCTGCGCCAGCGCGACAGCCGAGGGGTGGTTCGACAGAACAGGCTCAAGCGTACGGACTGCATCAGCGGGTCGATTGAGTGCAAGCTGGATTGCCGCAAGCCGCTCCAGATCGTGCGGATCACCATCGGCCTGCGCCGTCAGCCGTTCGAAGACCATTTCAGCCTTGTCGAAGCGTTCGAGCTTTGCCAGGCAAATCCCGTATCTACGCATCGCCGAAGGTTTGGACTCAAGATGGGGACCGCATTGCTCGAATTGAGTTACCGCCTCCGCACAGTCATTTCTGCGAAAGGCCAGCGAAGCCAACATAGCATGTGCAGTTAGATCATTGGGACGCTGCTTGAGTACGCGCCGAAGCAAAGCCTCCGCCTCAATGCCCCCGGCCTCATACTCCAGCTGCGCGGCACCCTCCAACGCTGGAAGGTACTCCGGCGAAATCTTCAGAGCTTTTTGAAAGGCAGCGAGAGCTTCGGTTTTTCGTCCTTGTCCGGAATACGCAAGACCCTCGAAGGTCCACAACTGCGCATCATTTGGGGACTGATGCAATGCCGGAGTTAGTAGATCGAGTGCGGCTGTATAATTCCTTGCTCGCAAAGCAGCCACAATTGGATTCGCTCTACCGTTGTTGCTGGGCTGTGCCGCGACCGCGAGACTGCACGAAGCGATCAAGAAAAACACAATCGATATTGCCCACCTTGTCATGGCGGCCATTGTATCCCAGATGTTAAAACTATTCGACACCGTTTGCATTGTGGCGCTCAATGCCGCTCATTGCTCGTTGATCCAGCAACTGAGGTGTCGTCAATCGCTGCAGTGGAATCGAATAGAAGTTTCTAAACATGTCAACCAGTTTACTGATCTACCATCCATCTGGCAGCGCAGTATCTATGACAGGCACGAAAGAAAAGCATCGACCTGTCTAGGATTGAGTCGCAAGTCAACGCGTTTGTACGAGATCACGACGGCCTATGGCCCATGGTGCACATTAAGTGGAATCCCAGGCCGAATGAGTTAGCCACCAATGGCAATAGTGGGTCTAACTCCTCTTGCAAAGTTCCTCATACGGTCCCTGTGCCCAAGTTTCCGACGCGGTTTGAATAGTTGCTGTAATGGCGGCATTCTTCTCTGCCTCATCCGATGTGAAAACTCTGCTCACCGTCGGATCTTTCGAATAGTAGGTAAGGGATTGTTGCATCTGCTCCAGCTGCGCCGCATTCACCTCCAAACCGAAGTGCGCTGCGATTTCAGAGAGCTTACCAGTGTTCAATTCGGCATAGTTTACAACCATGGTCCGATCGTCGCAAACCGCAAGCGCGCACTGCATGAATTGACCCAACATGCGGGCGCAGAATTCTTCCTGCATAGCATCGCTCCTGCCAGAGTCGATAGCAGTTTTGTCCCCTTGTCCGGGCCGGTCCTTCCAGTTCATCCACCCTGGGGGAGTACCCAGGCATGAAACCACCACCTGTTCCGGAGCACGGACGACAACTACAAAAGGTACCTCGGGCCAAAGTCCGCGAAACTCCGTAATCTCAAGAATGTTCCAGCTGGTCAACTTGAAAACGGTAGGAAGAGGCCTCGATCCGTATGCACAGAAGATCTCGACAATCTTCCGCAGAGATCCCTGGGCGAATTCAATCTGTCCGCGGTCGCCACTTTCCCGCGCGTGGCGCAGAGCGGCAACTGCCTGGTTAACAGGCTCGGCCTCGGAAACTATATGCACATCGCCGAGGGAGCGCAATGCGTTTGAAACCAGTGTCGAGCCGCAGCGCGAAATGTGAAAGATGAAACCGGCCAGCCGCGTTCCCTCGGTGTTGGGGGAAAACTGCGCCAGACGTGTGCGCCTCCGCTGCCGGTTTGGATAGTCAGACTGTGCCTTGCGAACGGACTGGCGAAAGAAAGGCTCGCCAAGCGGGCGATGGTCGAAGAACTGCCAAGTCAGGACGCGTTCCCGTACGTCATAATCAATCGGTAGCCAGCCAGACATGCCTGGCGACAGCATTCCCGCGCCAGGTCGTCTCATGCGCCCGGCTGGAAAGAGCAGGTTCAACTCCGCCAGGTCGCGGCAGAATGCCAGCTTTTCTTCGTCCGAAATTTCCGCGGTGATCTCCGACGGGCGAAATTGCGTGTTCTCGATGAGGAAGCGGCAGGCGGCATCCAATCTGGCAGGCAGCGTGAGAGCTGTTTCCCGCCACATCAGACGAATATTCTCGCCCTCCCGATCAATTCCCAAGGTGATCCCCGTGCGTTTCTGAAGCCGGGTTTCGAGTTCGATCTCGTCGCTTGCGGTGCGCGGCCGCAAAAGGCGGTTAGTGGTCAACTGGTCTCGACCTCGCGTATAGAGTCGTCCCAGTTCCCGAAACGCCGACTCCGGCTGCAAGGCGGACGTTAACTGTGCAACAATTTTTTCTGCTTCACCCACGGCCGCCGCCTGTGCCTCCGGAGCCCAGGAAAAGCCCGCGGGCAGAGACTTGCGCAGGGCCGGAAGCTGGCTGCTCGCGCTGGCGAGCGCAACCGTCAGCATATCCAGATATGTGAGCACCTGGAAGCCAATGGTAAGGTGACAGGAGACGGTTCCCAGCTCTCCTTGCGCCGCGTGTTGATAGCCGCGAGGCAGATAAAGAAGGTCACCTGCCTCGAGCCGGAAGTCATGTGTCACATTGGATTCGGCTGCACCCTGGGGATTAGTGAGGCGAAACTTCTTCTGATACGGCTTAGACTCGCCGCGTAACTGAGGTAAGTACTCAAGCGGGTCAACGCTACCACCGTCAAAGAGCTGCCAGTGCTTTCGTCCGCCAATCTGCACCACCAGGACATCGTGCGTGTCGAGGTGTTTCCCCAGAGCCTTGCCATCTCCTGGCGTCAGATACATGTTGATATTGACCGTGCAACTGAAGCGCTGTTCTAGCGCACTGCGAACCATGGCAAGGGCAGGAGAAAACCGCTGGATCGCGTTGACCCGCAGAGACAGGCCCTGCCGTACCGAACGAACTGCCCCTTCGACCCCGCCTACAGACTGAGGACGGCCATCTCCGCTGAGAATCTCAACATTACCCCGTCTGCGCATGGCTGCGTGCAGCACATAATCGAGGTCGCTGTCGGTCAACAGGGGACTGTAGTACGGCGTATTCTTTCGTTGCAGAAGTAGAGGCTTCTGGCCCCAGTATTCCTGAATGAAGTTCTGCGTGGAGAGGGGAGAAAGCAACCAGCCTAGTAAGTCTGTAGGCAGCGAATCCTTCATAGTTATCGTCCTGCAAGAAGCCGGCGAAGTCTCCGGCACCCGTGCAAATCGATCATGCTGGAGGTAACAGGTTCTGTCAAGACTCCATGTTATAGTAACCTACCCTCGTTTAAGTAATTCGCGGGCCGTAACTTCATGTTTATGGACCTTGGAGTGAAAGAAATCAGTCAAGTTGATATATTTCTTGACACTTTTCTGGATTCCACGATAATGTGGAAACGTAATTTGCGCTGTACTTCCCCAAAAAGCAAGATCGAATTCAACGAGCCGCGCATAACTCCTGGAGTCTGTCACAGTCCAGGTCTTAGAACATTTGGGATCAAATGGCGCAAAAATAGGCCTTAACACAGGCTTATTTCTGCGTCCGTTGATCCGGCGACCTATGGGCCGCTTTTTAGAGGATACCCAAAGCTAGGACGGTGCTCGATGTTGAAGAGGCTCAGCTTTCTCAATCCAGAGAGTCTGGCGCTATCACCCTTAATCCGAGAACCTATCGGTGACGGACCTATCCGTGACGACGGCATCGGTTTTGATCGTATACACCCACCCAATGACACTGTCTCCGATGGTGATTCCGCGGATGCTATCACCAACGATGCAACGACAGATGCTGCGGACTACGACGGACCTTGGAGCGATGCCACGGATTCCGATGCCTTCAGCTTCGTCCCGGACACCACGGGCGCGGACGGCACCATTGATTCGGATTGCTCAGATAGTTGCGACAGCTGCTGTTCATGCGGCGAAGGATTTTTGGAGAATCCGCAGCCCTGCAGTTGTAGTTGTGGTGGTTGCGGGTGCGGCGGATGCGATCCCTATTACGGGTGAGGTGGGACATGGATGGCTACAAGAATGTTACTCGCAGGCAAGTTCTATACGGGGCAATGGCCACGCTCACAGCCAACGCTCTTCCGGCGGCCCCTTCGCAGGCACAGGCAGAAGGATGGCCTGTGCGTGGCTTGGGCAAAGACGATCCACAGTTCAAACCACTGCTCGATGCGCATTTCGCGGGTTATGACTCCATGCCAGCATTCAATGCGCTGATGCCGCACACTATCATCTTTCAGAATACGACGGCAAGACATGTGCGTGGGCTGGCTATCGACTGGCAGATCCCGATGAAAAATGGCAATACGCACAGCCATACTTTCCACTACTCTGTGCAGAGCCGGAAGAGGCTGGATACGCGCGCGGGCTTTTCCCGGGAGGGGCGGGATCTGTCCGGGCGCAGAACGATTCTCCGCGCCGGAGACTACTTCATCGTAACGCCGCTATTTGTCTGTTCGAGTTTTTCCTTTAATACGCTTAGGGAAAAAGGCAAGCTCAATAACTTAGCCGGTCAGTTACTCTCTTCGCGCCGCGAGATTGCAAAACATCTCCTGCATACTCCGGATGGGATGTCGAGCAAGGCCACCATCCGCTCGATAGTTCACCCCCATGCGCAATTGGTAACTGCGGCCAGCGATCAGCAGGATGTGAGTCTGCAACGCCACTTCTTCTCCCGCTCCCGCGCCGAGCAGGATGAAGCAGCCAGCATTCTGAAGCTGCTCAAACAGGGTTATCAACGGCCGGAGATCAGCAAGGTTTTGCAAACGCATATCCAGCGTGCGATTCCCAAGGTTCAACCTGGCCATCCGAGGATCTACGCTAAGACCCGGCAAAAGTATGCACGCCATCTGCTCAAGGTGGTTAACAGGCACAATCTCCCCGTGGCGCAAACGATGCTAGAGGCAATTGTGAATGTGCCAGCAGCCCGGGTTCAGGTCAGTGCCGTAAATCACAAAGTTTGATTTGGAGACTCCATGAGCATTTCACGCAATTACAGCAAATGGAAAAGGTGGCAGTTAGCTGTGATGATTTGCGTCAGTGGTTCGATTGTTAGTCGCGGCGCCGCCCTGCGGTTGCCAGCCGAGTCCGGTACGGAGGGCAATCTGACGATTGTCCAGCCGGCGTCGCCAGAATTCGAACCTTTGATGAGCCGGTACTATCCGGGCCTTTCTTCGCTCAAAGGATACAGCGCGGCCAAACCGTATATGGCTCTGGTCCAAAACTCCTCCGGGGTTCCGGTGCGAGCATTCAGCATTCGCTTCGACTGCATTGAACGGCCTGGATTGCCTACGGAATCGGAGTATGTGAAGTTTCTCTATGATCCGCTCTCTGAGTATCCCGGAGTGGATCGGAACGGAACGGTTTTTGCGCCGAACGAGGTGCGGCTGGTTGCTCCGGGCTTTCTGATGGACTCGCCCAAAGCGTATCTGGAGTTTCCTTCGCGTTTCCAATGGGCGTTACCACTCATGGTTCAGTATCCGCTGAAGGAGACTGAGGGTGAGACAACTCCGTACTCCAACGTTTCCGTGGATGCCGTAGTCTTCAGCAATCACCATATGCGCGGACCCAATGCCAGCAGGCTGTTTCAAAAATATACTGCAGTCCGCGATGGGCGCAGGGCGGAATGGAAACTGGCGCAAAATGCTCTGGGGAACGCAAGCGAACCGGAGGCTATCGCGAAGCAGCTCAAAGCGCATGAGTCTGCGGGTGTCGCTATTCGCCAGACGCCCACCGCGGACGCGACCACTTACTACAAACAACAGTATGCGCTGGCCCAAGGGCTCGAAGCTGCCCGTATCAACCGCCTTGTGCAGAAACAGGGTGTTGCCAAGGCACGGCGTCAAATGACCGCGTTGCTGCGTCAACCGGTAGAAGCGGACATCATCGAATAGTCCTCCTCGGAGCCGAGGAGCGGATTGGGGGAAAAATGTTTCTGTGCACGACTCACACACCAGGACATGCGGGCCGACGGCACTATAGGCATAGAGAGCGAGTGGACGGCATACAGTTGTTCGCTCCGCTTCTTGTCGCTGCGATACTCTGCGCGTTTGTGCCCTGCGCTGCGGCGCAGAGTCTGGCTGTCTTCGATAGCGGAACGCAAATATCCAACAACAGTACGGTGTATATCACCTCGACAAACCCATCCGCCGATTTGAACAATCCAGATCTCTACTACACTCCATCCATGCCCGCGCTTGGCGTTGCTTACGATCAAAGGGGCGGCCCGTGCGGGCAGATCGATTATACGATTAATATCGCCTATGACGGGAACCACTTCAGAGAGACGGCCAACACCCGGGATGCCAGCGGCAAGAACCATGTTACTCAATTTCCAGCGCCGGTCGACTACGACAATACGAGTATGCCACCGATTAGCGGAACCGTAATCTGCAACCAACAAGTCACCCCAATCGAATGGAATGACTTTTGCGGCGCGCATTATGGCGGTACCTTGACCATCAACTGGCACCTGGACTCTGATTCCAGTATCAACGGAACCTTTACCTTGAATGTCTACGGAGTTAACCCGAGCAACCTTGAGTTTGATGCCGCTCTCGGTACTTTGGTGAATAACTATGTTCCGCAGATCCCGGTTCTTTGGCTGGAGCATCTGTTCTCCTTGGAGTCGGCAGCGGCCGGAGGAAGAAAGGGAACACACAATCCACCCGGTCAGTACCATCAATTCAATGCCGTAGCCGGATATGCAAATGCCGGCCTTCCAAATGACACCTGCGGCTGCCCAGAGGGGATTGGTGTGGGCCAGATCGACGACCACACCATAAACAGTGCTGGACATGTAGTTCCGGCAGCGGTCAAGGAATTTGATATGTTTTGGAACTGGTGGGCGAATCTTTCCGACGGGGTCGCGGAGCATCTGGTTCCGTTTGAGCAGTCCGCCATCGATCATTGGTATAGCGACGAGAGTCTTGCGGGGCTTAATCAGCTTCAGCCCTATCCTCCCCAAAGTGTAACTAATCTGTCCCAGGACTGTCAGATCGAGGATGCAGCCCATCTGCTGTGGGCATACGAGCTCGACGGTTATAACACGGGACATAATGCGCGCTTCACCAAGGTGACACGCAATGCCGCAACTAATACCTATAGCTGGGTGATCGCCCACTCTTACTTCAAGGATCTGTGCAATAACGCCAGTGCGTATTAACTAACGAGGATGAGAATGAAAGGATCGACACGTTGTGTTTTTGTTGGCCTAATTGCTTTACTCCTAATTCAAGCAAAGGCTCAAGTCTCACAGCAAAGTAAGACCGAGTTGTTTCTTCTCGCCGCCACTCCAGCTTCCGGTACCAATGTGCCTGGATTTCCGGCGCGGCTTTACAGGATTGCCGATAAGAAGCTGGCGATAGTGCGCGTAGTAATGCCGTCAACCTCATCGACTGCGGCCGTCATCAATGCGGCAAGTATGCTTTGTATCCTTCCTGAACCGCTCTCCGGAGCGCCAATCGCAGTGGTCGATAAGTCCGAACCGGAAAAGAAAATCAATATTCCCTTTACGCGCCAGTATGGATACCCTTACGCGCCGAGCGCGGTCGTCGCCACGATTGCCGATGGGGATGACCGGCTAATTTTCCCCGTGTTCCAAAATAAAATCGGATCGAGCCCGACGCTTGCGGATTTGCGTTTTGTAACTCAACCTTTGAGCGGTGGAGGACAAGCATCGTCATCGGTCGCGCCGCCAGACGCTTACGGCGATGCCTTCACGACCGAGAGCATCGCAGGCCCATACAACTGGGAATCACCCCTCACGGCGCATAATGGCCAAAAGTTCTCGCTGCAATTTGCCGGGCATGATGTTTTTGCTCTCGCCCCGCAGGCTCCGGATATCGCTCCTGCATCTCAAGCGCATAACTTCGTTCTTGCGGCGAATGAAAGTTACCTGGTGGCCCATGCGGTCTTAACCGGCAGCGATGCCACAGCCATCATGACGGCTACACAGTCCAGGATTGATGTCTTTGACCGTGCGTCCAAGAGTTGGCGCGTATTGAATGTCGAGGGAAATGCAAATACGCCAAAGCTGTTCGGAAACTGGATTAGCTGGTCGGTTACCCAAACGGCTGGAAAGGAAATTGCGAGTCCGGGCCGCGAAGCCGAGCGCAGTTTTAACACTGAAGAACTGCCGAACGTAGCCGAAGCGTACTTTGAAGCCGATGGAGGTCCCGATGAAGGCAATCATGTTGTGCAGCCAGGCCGTTTGATTCTGGACAACCCGCACGACAGCTGGCATTTTCAGATCATCACCGGGCACGAGGACAGTGAAGTCATCTTCGCGGATGCTAAAAAAGTACTGTATCGTGTCGATGACAAGATCTATTCCATCGAACTTGACGCCGGCCACCAAAAAGGACAAGCGGTCTTACTCGTCCAGGATGTCGACGTTCCCGAGGTTCATTGGGGATTCTTCGGGCCCGCGATGTAAGCCTCGTTGTTGAGCCAGCCGCGCACACACTGAGTCGATCAGCGCCGTTCCCGTCCGCAAGTGTTCTTCCACATTCGAGAACGTCGCCACGTGCTGTTCCCAGAGATGCTGGAATTCGGGAAAGCCTATGAGTTGCTCGCGAACAACCTTGAAGAATGCCTGAGTCCATCTGCGCTCCGCCCGAAAAAATGCATAAACCGCCTTGGAAGCAATCTCATCGAGTCGTAAGATATTTAGCATATTTTCTTCGGACGACTTATGCGAGCGCTCGATTCGACTTTTGACCACGCGCAGCATCTTGCGCAGGGCATGAGCCGTGTCCAAGGCTTCGTCGACAGTCATCGGCACCGGACCGTCGACATACATCTTTTTTGCCTCTGTCTGCAGTCTGCTCGCGACATTCTGTGGATCATAAAGGATGATAGATTCCGCAAAGTTATTTAGCGTGAAGTTATTGTTGTCCCTGGTTCTGAGATTCATTCTTCGCCTGAATTGGCCGGGCGTGCCGAATATAAAATCCAGCACCATCCCATCTTCCACAACCACCTCCGAGGATCTAGGAAGATTCGTGATCGCCAGTATGTCATAATCGCTCCGGGCATCAACATTCCCGAAAACCCGCGACCCAAAGAGAAGCAAACCTTTCAGACGGTTGTCATTGTCGAGAAGGCGAAAAGCCGTCCTGGTAACTGCCTCCGATGTTTGCTTGTCCATGTGCACTCCTCGCCTGCATTCCTCAGCTAGAATTGCATTCCATAAGAATGACCAATGAATAGGCTCGAATAACAGCGATGATAGTCCTTGATCTGTAAGTGGGCTGCAAGGAAAGGACTAGCTATCATGTTATGATTATATCGCCAAAGGGATTAGCGATAGCGAAACGAATGATTCTTGCCTCGGCGGTTAGAATGGCTCAGCCTTTAGGTAACCTGCTTCAACCTCATTGCGGCGTGACCCGGAATCTTCACTATCTAAGGATGCCCGGCGACGAGCCTCAAATACCGGCGATTACGGGAAGATTCAAAGTATGCTTCGCGGAACCCTCAGAGGCCTCTGTTGACCCCGGGCGCGGCCCGGTCTCGATGGCTTGCTGTGGAACCGGGAGCACCTTTGAGGCTGCCGCACTTCCGGCATTGGCTGAGATGCTAGAGAGAATAAGTGCAGCTTCCTTCCACCCAGATTGCTTTACCCTTGCGTCAGCACACGAACTAGGAGAGCTAGCCCTCGACTTGACTGGCTTGCCTGTCTGTAGCGCGGCAGAGTTGCAACACCCCAAGTGCCGCCTAGTGCGTCCCGACCCTGACGCCAAAATTCACTGGACCAAGGGGATCGATTTGCACTGTGGTAAAGATGTGTTTCTTCCGGCAGTAATGGTGCATACGCACCTCTCCACACTGCCGGCGGAGCGCTTCTGGCTGCAGTGCACCAGCGGTTGCGCGGCTCACATCAGTTACGAAAAGGCAGTCGCTTCGGCGATTTTTGAGTTGCTGGAACGAGATGCCATCAGCATCGTATGGCTTCAGCAGATGGCGCTGCCCAGGATAGAAGTCGACGTAATCCCAAGCGAACTGATGCCGCATTGGAAAAGTTATGAAAGCTCATCGCGGCACCTCGAGTTTCACTTCTACAACGCGACCAACGATCTAGGCGTGCCCATTGTGTATGCTCTGCGCCGGTCCGCGCAGGACGCCGAGGTTTCCACCATGGTGGCGTGTGCTGCCGCAGATCGAATTGAAACGGCGCTGACCAAAGCGCTTCGCGATCTGACGGTAAGTCGCCAGGGCTTTCGCACGATACGCGAGCACCCGGACTCTTGGCATGATTTCCACGCCACGCACCACGGTGCTTCACTGATGTCGCGTGCCGAGGTGGGGAGCGCATTCGACTTTCTCTTGAATTCTGCACAGAGTCAGAAATTGAGCACTCTGCTTGCACTGCGCCCCACAGAGCAAACACTGGACCTTAAGAGTTTGATTCAAGCTTTGAAAAAGGCACGCATGCGGGCCTATGTCGCAGATCTGACCGGTGAAGAGGCACGCAGTGTAGGATTTCGCGTAGTTCGAGTCCTGGTTCCCGCACTTCAGCCGATCTCGTTCAGCTATGCTGCGCGTTTTCTCGCCAACCCGCGTCTCTACGAACTACCGCAGCGATTGGGCTTTCCCGCTCATTCCGAGCCGGAGATCAATCCGTGGCCACAACCGTTCTATTGAAATAAAGGATTTGAGATGCTGAACTCTGAGATTAACTTGCGCAGGATAATATTCGTTGCACTCGGCGAGTTCGGTAAGGCAGTCGGGCACGAATTACAGAGCGCTAATCTAAATATGATTCCCATAGGCGTTGAGGATCTACCGGCGGCCGACCAACTGGCATCCGCGCAATTCGTTGTGTTGGCATCAGGAAATGCCGCCACGGGAATTGTCGATCACCTTGACCGCTTAAGTCGCGATCATGAAATTCCCATGCTCTCACTGACAGTGGATTCCACGGGGATCAGCTTAGCGCACTACCATTTTGCGACGCCCGGGTCCTGTGCAGTGTGCCATGCGAGTCGAACTCTCTTGAACTCTCCTGCGCAGCAAGGCGATCTGCTGCTGCGTACTTTTTTCGACGAGAATCCCTCCGATTGTTCCGCTGGATATTTCCCGCCGTTTGTTCACCTGGCCGCACAATGGATTCAGCACAGTTGTCTAGGCACGACGTATGGAATCCAGGCAGGAGTTGTGCGCCATTGCAGCTTCGCGCGAGCTGTGGTGACCGAGGAGAGATTACTGCCAGTGAGTGGCTGCCTTCGCTGCGGGATTGAGCATGACCGCTGCAACGAACTGCGCCGCGAGCTAGCGCCTTACGTGACGGCTAACGAGTGAATGGGAGGATTTCGAACAGATATGGAGCACACTCGCAAGCCGCGTTTTTTGCAGGAAGAGATCGTGGTTGCATTGAAGGACCGACTGCTCACCGCTGGAGTGGTGCGGGAGCGCTCTTATTCTGCACCGGTCACGAAGGATCTGGTGGAAGCAGTCTGTGCGCGTTGCGATGGCTTGCACACGCTGCAAGAAATTGCCGACCTACTGCCTGGTACCAGCGTCGCCGACGTGGAAGCAGTTCTGAGATTTCTGCACAGTCTGCATCTGCTGGAGATAAACACGGCCATCCCCCAACCTCAGGAAAAGATTCCGCCCAATATAGATGCCTTCATACGGCGCTTAGCAGTGCAGCACAGATGTGAGCTTTCCACCAGCACGTTGCTCGGCCGTCTCGCGCGTACCTGTGTACTTGTCGCGGGCACCAGCAGCACTCAGACTGAGCAGTCTGCTCTTGTCCATGCGCTGACCGGATGCGGCCTGCGCTCCGTCACACTTTTGGAAGAGGCAATCGATTCGCTGCGCAACATGATTGAACCAAATGGTAATCGTTGGATTGTTGTGGTTGGAATCGCGCGAGCCGAAACCGAGGGGCAGGAAGATTGGAACCGTTGGTGTGCGGATCTTCTGGCCAAGGGAGTTTTGTGGTTTCCTATCTATCTGCACCCACTCGCACCAGTCACGGATGTGGGTCCGCTCTTTTCCTCTACGGACCGCTGTTATGGCTGCTGGCGCAACAGCGTGGATCACCCCCCATCGGAGCCGTTCGGTTCTGAAGAGGAACGATCTTCCGCATGGATGGCGACTGCAGCGTTGGCGTCTGTTGAGATTCTATGGAGCATCCTTGGCATCTCGGAATACGCCTCGCAGGGGCGAGGAAGGCGCATTTGTGAGGTGTCCGGCGTTTCGCAGGAGATCCTTCCACTAATGCAGAGCAGGTGCCAAAGCTGCGAAATAAAAGAAAACCGTGAAGCAGTCATTTCGCCCGTCGTGAGCGCATTGGAGGCTTCGATCCGACGCAGCCGGCGTAGCGTATTAGGCTACACCTTCGAGACTAGCTACAAGCAGTTTGTGTGCAGCAACCCCGACCTTCCGAAAAGTTTTACGGAGAGCCGGCATATCGGTCTGGTCGAAGAACAGAACACTGGATGTGCAACGAATCGGGCAAACAACGATTCCATGTCGCTGAGCTTCGCTCAATTATCCAGTCTTTTATGCGAGGCGCTTGGAGAGAAGCGCGGCGGCGCGTATAAAGTACAGAGACGGCACGCAACCGCAGGCAATCTCGGCTCAGTCGAGCTATTCGTTGTCGCACGGGATGTCCAAGGTCTGGACGCGGGATATTACCTGTTCGAAGGGCACAACCGCAGTCTCGCCGCGCTCGAGAAGAGAGCCGGAGCCACTCCGGTCGCGCAGTTTGTCAAACGCATCATTAGTCAAACGGACGGGCCGCCGCCCGCCGCGCTGCTGGTTTGGTATGGATCGCTCTGGCGGTTGCTGCAGAAGTATTCGACACTAGCCTACCGTCTTATGCATCTCGATGCAGGGGTTGCGCAGCTCCAGTTTTTGATGGCCGCGCGCGCCCATGGCGTTGCAGTGTCCACTCTGGCCGAGTGGCCCGACAACCTGGTTGAAAGCGAGTTGAACTTACTAAGTATGGACGAACAAGTCACGGGAATCACTGCGCTGTGGCCGTCCCAGGAGGCGATGGGTCGCGGTTTGCCAGCCTCGATCTTGCCAAGCTTGACAGGTTCCTCGCAACCAGAATTTATCAGCAAAGAGGCGCGCGTCTCTGCGCTCTTCTCCGAAGAACGTCTCCTTTCGGATGTCTATCAGTTATGCCGGCGCACGGAGACCGCTGGCGGCAACGACGTGAAGACCATTCCAGCGCGAGCGCGCGGAGTCACACCGCGCGCAGACTGGAGCTGGACGCACAACCCCCCGTTGGCGAGTGTTTTTGAACTCCGGAGGTCGCAGCGCCATTATGATAATTCGCCAGTCCAGCAAGAAGACATCCTGAACCTGCTGCGGCGCGCCTACGATCTGACTGAATACATTTCGCCGGCATTGCCGCCGCAGGCGGTGCGTCTGCTGTTGCTGGCGCGCAACGTCGGCGGCCTCGAATCTGGCTCTTATCTTTACGATTTGACCTCCAGCGCTTTGATCGTAAAAAAATCCATTTATGACTTCATGGCATTTAATGAGCTATATTTCACTCGTGCATTTGCCGCTGCGCCTGCGGCGATTTGGGCTGTCGGCGATCTCCCTCTCGCATGCACTCTGATGGGGTCCAATGGTTACCGGGCAACTCTGGTCCGCGCCGGGGCCATGATCAATCGTATCTGGCTTGAGGCAATTGGCACGGGCCTGGCCGCATGTCCGGTTGCTGGCGTCGTTACTGGGCAAGCCACGAAGATTCTCAACCTGGATGCCGTCTCCGAGATACCTCTGCTCGCCCTTCCTCTCGGATACCCTTTATGATGCGGCGAGTATGATACTCAAACAATCACAGGGCAGATTCCACACGCAGGCAAGACATCGAACACGATGAAGAGAATCCTCATTGACGGACTTCCCAGAACTGGAACTACCACGCTGGCGCGTCTCTTCGCGATTCATCCACAAACACGAGTTATCATTGAACCCTTTCATCCAAGGCGCTACGAGGGCCGCCATCATCAAGCCGTCATCTCTGCCGCAGATACAAATCAAGTTTTCGAGTTTGCCTGGAATCAATGGAATATCATCAAGCATGTGTGGGAGGCGGGCGTGGGCTGGCCATTCACCCGCCGTCCCGAGCTACAACAGCGTCTTTGGCAGAGCGCTGATCTGGTGATCGAAGTTAACCGGTGCAATCTTGCGAAGCGTTATCTCTCAGCTGAGTTGAGCAGAACACTGCGCTTCTGGATTGGCACAAGGCAAGATTTTGTCGATCGGCTCAGGAATGTGTGCTTGCTTCCCATCGACATCGAGAAGGCAAAAGAGGCGATCCAGCGGGATCGGGAGGCGCTTGCCGACAGGACCGCTTTTCTCAAGCGAGAAAATATCTGTACAGCCGGTTTCCTCTTCGAGGAATTCTTTGGCGCTTCCACCGATCAGCAATTCGATCAGATCAATACTCTCTTTTCAACATGTGGCATTCCCCCTCTTCCCCAGAAATATCTCAGGACGCATGCGTCAAGATGGCTCAATCCAGAAGTGTACCAATGGTCCTCTGAGGAGGTTTACCAATCAATTCCAAATCTTGCTGAGTTCGAAGCTGCCTTCGCTTCGGAATAAGCGTACGCGTTCCATCTCTGGATTTGGCCTCCTTGCGCATTGACCTTAAGCACGCAGGCAAATCTTTGCATCCTAATTTCTCTTGATGATAAACACGGTCTTATCGTCGATGCGGTCGGGCTCCTCGATCTGTCTCAGGCGATCGTCATTGCGCAGCGCAAAATCTAGAATCGTATTACAGATTTCCTTTGCCGGCTTCTCTTTGTGCTCCTGGATAATCTTTTCGATCTCTTGTCTCACCAACTCATCATCGCCGTCATAGACGCCATCGGTATAAAGGAAAAGAATGTAACCTTTACCCATCAAGGTGATTTCATCCAAGTCGGACGAAGTCATTTGATTAGTACGCGGCACGATAGAAACATATCTATTCCGATCTGGATGGTCCTCGGGAATTTCGAGACCAAGCGCCGGGAATTGCACCATGCAAGCCTCTTGAATCTCCATGAATTTTCCATATTCCGCAGAGAACACAAGCGGCGGCGGATGGCCGAAATTTACGAAGCGAAAAAGCCCGTTAGGACGTATCTCCCCATACACCATGGTCGCAATCTCGCGAGAAATGTCCTCCGTGTCGCAGCCCAACGCGTTTCTTGCGGCAACGGACTGTGCAAGCCTGAGATTGATTATCTCGAAGAGGTCAGCCGTTGTTTTTCCGTTCGCGTCGAGTTCACAAAGCATGGCCGTATGAAAGGTGTCGTGCACTGTCGAAGCAATTTTGGCCGCAATGCTTCCATGTCCCTGGGCATCGACCAACAGCACCCCGGCAGTCGTATAGAGCTCATGCAGATTCTCGGCAATCCGCAGTTGTTCTGAGCTCTTTGCCTTTCTGTAGTTAGTCGCGTCAACCGGGGCGTAATCCGGCCTGGATTGCAACCACTGCAAATGTTCATCAACGATGTTGCGCGGCTTTGAGCCATCTGGTAGCGGCTCCAAATACTTCTTTGACAGCTCATTTGCGCGTTCTATACGAGCGTCGATGTTATAACGTTGTTGAAAGTTGATGTACTCAAAGAGATCGCCATCCGCATTCGCCGCAGGAATCGAGTTCCCATACATTTCGATCCCAGCCAGATGAGGGATCGCACCCTCTGTGGGCTTGAGTCTCTTACGGAGGTACTCGTCTAGAGTCGGAGAGACGACAGCAGCACTTCCATTCGCATCCATGGCGATTCCCTCTTGCAAGAAAGTATATGCGGATTTAGGCCGAAGGTGCGACGTTTCGAGTAACTCTCTCCCATTCCAAACGGCTTGCGAAATAGGCGCCCACTACCACGGGAACCCGGCCGTGCAAACCTTATGCCGGTCGCCGCCAAGATCAATCAAGTGGCATAGGCGTCCATCAATGTATCCCAAGGCTGCGCGTCATGCGTCCTGACATGTCCCTCGTACATGACTTGAGTCTTGCCGGGGAAGCCGGCCAGTCCCCGCTCCCCCTATACTGATGCTTGGCGCGATGGCAGAAACGCACCAGCCCTCAGAAAGATGGAAAGATGGAGAGATGCACGATGGTGCAGACTCGGATCAAACCTTACCTTCAGCAAGTAGCCGAGAAGACGCGGCGATGGGAGCAGTTGCGGCTTTACCGGCGCAATCAGGTCTTCGGGCTGGTGCTGGTGGCTGCGGCCATCCTGCTCGTATGGCTGCTGCGCACCAATCCAAAATGGATCTTTCCACCGGGATGGTGGCGGCCGTGAGTCCTGCGCAGACCGTGGACGACGGCATTGCGACGGAGCCCTTGGCGGTGCTGTTGCTCGGGCCTACGGGCAGCGGCAAGACGGCGCTTTCGCTGGCTCTCGGCGAACGCTTCGGCGGCGAGATTGTCAGTTGCGACTCGGTGGCCGTCTATCGCGGCATGGACCTGGGCACGGCCAAACCAACAAGTCACGAGCGGGCACAGGTTCCGCATCACCTTATCGACGTTGCCGATCCGGATCAGCCCTTTACCGCGGGCGAATACAGCCGGCAAGCGCGTGCGGCGCTGTCTGCCATAGCCAAGCGGGGCAGGCTGCCTATCGTAACCGGGGGAACAGGGCTTTATCTACGCGCGTTAACCGAGGGACTCTTTGCCGGACCGGAGCGTCAACAGGAGTTGCGAGCGCGCCTACAGCAAAGCCGAAAACGTCACGGCGAAGCTTGGCTGCATAGGCTGCTTCTGCGACTTGACCCTGCATCTGCGGCGCGCATTCACGCGAACGACGCACCCAAGCTGATTCGCGCCATCGAAGTTTGCCTTGCGGCGCAGAAGCCGCTTTCCCATGTGTTGAGCAACCAAGCGTTGGCCCGTGACCCGCTCACCGGATTTCGGCTTATGCGCATCGGACTCACCCCGCCGCGCGAAGGCCTCTATAACCGGCTCAACCGGCGAGCGACGGCAATGTTCGCTGCAGGCCTTGTCGAAGAAACCCGCGGCCTGCTCGAACGTTACGGGCCTGTGAAGGCGTTCGGCTCCCTCGGTTATCGTCAGGCATTGCTCGTGCTACAGGAATCTTGGGCCGTCGAAGACGCTGTCTCTGCCGCCCAGCAGGGCCATCGCAACTACGCCAAACGTCAGATGACCTGGTTCCGGCGGGAGCCTGAGGTCCATTGGATCGCGGGCTTCGGCGATGAGCAGGAGACACTGCGCGCGGCGGCCGAACTGGTACAAAAGAGCCTGTGAGTAAGCGTCCCGCCGTTGAGACTTACAGCAGAGCAGATGCCAATTGGGGTTCAACCGCATCGATTAAACTAGACGATGAAATGCGGTCCTCGCGGGGCATGATGCGCGACCCGGAATGGAGTTCCTTGTGGAAGAGATGATTTATGACGTAGCAATCATCGGCGGCGGACCGGCCGGTTACACGGCGGCCATTCGCGGCGCGGAATACGGGCTGAAGGTGGCGCTGATCGAGAAGTCCGACAAGCTAGGCGGCACCTGCTTGCATGTGGGCTGCATTCCGACCAAAGCCCTCTTGTTCAACGCCGAAATCTGGGACCACCTGCAACACGCCGCCGACTTCGGCATTGGCGGAGTTAGTGCGCCCACGCTCGACTGGGCCGCAGTGCTCCAGCGCAAGGACTCGATCATCACCAAGCACGTCAAAGGCCTTGAGTTCCTGATGAAGAAGAACAAGATTGCGGTTGTCTCTGGTTATGGTCGCTTCACCGGCCCCGCACAGAACGGCATCCACACCGTCGACGTGAAAGCTGCAAGCGGCGAGACCAGCCAGGTCCGGGCGAAAAACGTAATCCTCGCCACCGGATCAGAAGCCAAAATGTTGCCCGGCCTCGTGCCCGACGACCGCATTCTCACTAACATCGAAATTCTCGCCATGAACCAGGTCCCTAAATCCCTCATCGTCATCGGCGCAGGCGCAGTGGGCATGGAGTTCGCTTCCCTCTTCCGCACCTTCGGCTCTGAAGTCACCATCGTCGAATTCCTCCCGCGCGTGGTTCCCGTCGAAGACGAAGAAATCTCCAAAGAGATTACGCGCCTCTTCAAAAAGCGCGGCATCGATGTGAACACCGGCGCCAAGGTCGAGAAGGTGGAGAAGACCGAGACCGGCGTGAAGGTGACCTTTACCGACGCCAACGGCAAGACGCAGGTGAAAGAAGCCGAAAAGGTGTTGGTGGGTGTGGGCCGCGCTGGCCTCACCAGCAATATCGGCGTGGAGAAGACGAAGATTGAACTGGAACGCGGGTTTATCAAGGTCAACGAAGCTCAGGAAACCGCCGAGCCCGGTATTTTTGCCATCGGCGACATCGTAGCCGGACTGCCGCAACTGGCGCATGTGGGCTCGATGAGCGGCATGATTGCCGTGGCCAAGATTGCCGGCCGCACCTTCCGCCCCGTGCGCCGCGACCGCATCCCCGGCTGCACTTACACCGAGCCGCAGATCGGTTCAGCCGGGTTAACGGAAGCGCAGGCCAGGGAAAAGGGCCACGAAGTCAAGGTGGGCAAGTTTCCCTTCGCGGGTAACTCGAAGGCCACCATCCTTGGCAACCATGATGGCTTTGTGAAGATCGTCTCCGACGCAAAGTATGGCGAGATTCTAGGCGTCCACATCCTCGGTCCCCAAGCCACGGAGCTAATCGCCGAGGCCGTCGCGGTCATGGAGTTAGAAGGCACAGTGGAAGAACTAATGTTCACCATCCACGCCCATCCCACCCTGACAGAGTCGCTCCTAGACGCCTACGGTGCCGTCGAGGGCATGGCAATCAATGCATGATGAGAGCGGACTATTCAGGACTTAAAGGGCCTTCAGATTCATGTTTCCCATGATGTAGTGGCTTTTCCTTTTTGAGTTTCCTGTATCTTTCCCAAAAGTCTACGTCGTAGGCGTGGATAGATTGTCCAAGATCTTCAGCTGAGATTACACGATCTCCTTCGGTCATCGTGAAGGTAATTTTGCCATCAACTCGCTGGACGCAAAGCCCGGGACGCTCCCGAAAAATTTGATTAACTTCGTCAAGAACCATAATGGACCTATCGTAGTAGTCCACATATTCCAACATCACAATGAGGGTTGGAAGTTCGCTTTTCGCTAAGGTCTCATCAAGGTATTTCAGTGCCAGATTAACTACGTGCTTAGCGATCATCGTAGACTGCGCCCTTCCCAAGACCTTTAACGCCGATAAAATGAGCCCTACAGTTCCGTGGATTGCCCCAACACCAGCGCCTTGCACTTAGCAATGAACTCCGCCAGCGGCACGGAACCCTGATCGCCTTTCCCGCGAGTACGGACGCTAACTGCGCCAGCCTCCTGTTCTTTATCGCCAAAGACAAGAATGTAAGGCGTTTTCTGGTTGGCAAAGTCGCGGATTTTGCCGTTCATTTTCTCATTGCGGTCGTCCACTTCCACGCGAAGGCTCGCCCCTTTTAACTCCTGCTCGATCTTGCGAGCGTACTCGTGATGCTTCTCACTGATGGGCACCAAGCCCACCTGCACCGGCGCCAACCACAGCGGAAAAGCTCCGGCGTAGTGCTCGATGAGCACGCCGAAGAAACGCTCAACCGAGCCAAAGAGCGCGCGATGAACCATCACCGGCTGATGACGCTCGCCGTCCTCGCCGACATACTCCAACTCGAAGCGCGCAGGAAGGTTGAAGTCAAACTGCACCGTGGATAACTGCCACAATCGCCCCAGCACGTCGACAAGCTTCACGTCGATTTTTGGGCCATAGAAAGCCGCTTCGCCAGGGAAAGTATTGTAGGTCAGGCCGCGCTTGTTGAGCACGTTTTTGAGCGCGCCTTCCGCATTTGCCCAGTCCTCTGCGGTGCCAAAAAAATCCCCCGCCTTGTTCGGGTCGCGCGTAGAAAGCTCAATACGAAATTCCTGGAAGCCGAAGGTTTTGAGCACAGCTTCAGCAAAGTCGAGGCACGCGATAACCTCGCCCTCTATCTGCTCCGGCGTGCAGAAGATGTGTGCGTCGTCCTGAGTAAATCCGCGTACTCGCAGCAACCCATGCATGGTTCCCGAGCGTTCCCACCGGTACACGTTTCCAAACTCGGCGTAGCGCTGCGGAAGATCGCGATAGCTCTTCGGAGAGTTCTTGTAAATAAGAATATGCCCCGGACAGTTCATCGGCTTCAGCCGATACTCGGCATCGTCCAGCTTCATCGGCGGAAACATGTCCTTCGAGTAAACGCCATCGTGGCCACTTACTTTCCACAGCTCGCGGCGCATCACGTGCGGCGTGTAAACCAGCAGGTAGCCACGCCGCAAACATTCCTCGCGCATCCAGTCTTCCATCGCCTTGCGGACGATGGCGCCCTTGGGATGCCAGAAGATCAGCCCCGCGCCGGCCAGTTCCTGAATGCTGAACAGGTCCAGTTGCTTGCCCAGCAGGCGATGATCGCGCTTGGCCGCTTCTTCCAGGCGGGCGAAGTGAGCGTCCAAGTCCTTTTGGGAAAAAAAGGCCGTGCCGTAGATGCGCTGGAGCTGAGGATTCTTTTCGTCACCAAGCCAATAAGCGCCGGCCAGACTCGTAATCTTGACAGCCTTGACGCGACCGGTCGAGGGCACATGAGGGCCGCGGCAAAAGTCAATGAACTTGCCGTTGCGGTAGAAACTGACTTGAGAACCCGGCTCTGTAAACTTCGTCACGAAGTGAGTCTTCATGAAGTCGCCGTCGCGGTCGAACTCTTCCAGAGCCTTCTCGCGTGGCTCATATTCGCGAACAAATTTTTCGTCCCGCGCCACGACTTCGGCCATCTTTGCCTCAATCAGCGCAAGGTCTTCAGGCGTGAAGGGCTTATCGCGATAAAAATCGTAAAAGAAACCGGAATCGGTAGCCGGACCGTGACCCAGCTTGGTCTCCGGAAAAAGTTCCAGCACCGCCGTAGCCAGTACATGCGCGGCGGAGTGGCGCACCACCTTGAGCGCCTCGGGGTCATTCTCTTTCACCAATTCAAGGCGTGTGTCAGCGGTAAGCGGCGTGGCCAAATCGACAAGGCGCGGGGCGGCCGCGTCCTCGGCTGCATACATTGCAGCTTCCGATTGGCCATCGGCGGCGGTGTCTTGCTTCGCTGTGCCGGCAATGGGCGTCAGACGCGCCACTACGGAAGCTGCGGCGAGTCGCGGTGAAATGTCGTTGGCGATCTGATAGGGCGTCGTGCCGGCAGGCACTTCGCGAATTGCTCCGTCGGGCAAGTGTACGGCGATTGTCTGCGTGCTCATAGGTAGTAGGGTCCTGGGACTTCTAGCCGCGGGCCAGTCTGGTTCCGCGGTAACATTTCAGGATATACCGAAGAGAGCCGGATGTGTCCGACGCAGAGTCGATTCGGCACGCATAGAGGGGCAAGAATGACCGGGGCTTCATCGTTAAATGCGGTCTCCGGACAGCCCAGGGGAAAGCCATCGACCCTTCTGCGAGCGGCTAGCGAGCGACTGGCCCCACCGCAGGTGGCTTCTCCTCGTGATACTCCAGCTCCGTGTTGATGGCCCAGATGTTGTCCTTAGTGGCGATGCCGTTAACGATGTTCTCGACGGCGGTCATTGCGGTCAGCATCGAGTGGTCCTGATTATTGTATTTATGCATGCCGTTGCGACCCACCAGGAATAGATTTTCGAATCCGTCAAGGTAGTTACGAATAACATCGAAGCGGCTATAACTGCCGAAATACGCCGGATAAGTCTTGGGAACGCGGACGACATGCGAGTCTTCTACATCCTCGGCATTAAGAATGCCGATCTTGGCGACTTCGGCGATGGCAAACTTCACCATCTCATCGTCGGAAAGCTTCCACAGCGGGTCGGTGTCGTTGCAGAAATATTCCAAGCCAATCCAAACCTTGCCGGGGTTGGCGACCAGCCATGGGCTCCAGTTGTTGAAGATCTGAAGACGGCCGACTACTACATCGGGCTCCTGAATATATATCCAGTTATCCTTGAGGGGACTGCCATCCTTCTCCGTTACAGTTAGCTTGCTGGCGAGCAATCCAACGGTGATGAAGTCGCGATACATGAGGCCTTCGCTAACTTCAGTCACCTCGGCGGGGACGGGCGTCGAGATAGCGCGAACCAAGTCGCGCACAGGCATGGTCGAAAAGAAGTAATCTCCCGCATAAGTGATCTTTTTCCCCTTTTCGTTATTGCCTTCTATAGAAACCACTCGACCTTCATCTACATGTATGCGGTCGATATGAATTCCGAAATGGATTTCACCACCACTCTTGCGAACCAAATCGGCCGCATATTCCCAAAGCTGGCCAGGGCCAAATTTCGGATAGAGAAACTTCTCGATCAACGAGGTCTCAGTCGTCTTCTGAGCTATGTCACCGGAGCGCTTTGGAGCAAGGTTTTTCTTGAGGAAATGCGTCACCACGCCCTTCAACGAGAGTCCCTTGATGCGCTGCGCACCCCACTCCGCGCTGATCTCATTGCACGGCACGCCCCAGACCTTCTCGGTATACGACTTGAAAAAGGTGAGATAAAGTTGCTTGCCGAAGCGATTGATAATGAAATCTTCGAGAGAGCGCTCCTCGCGCTGAGGAAGCAGTGCCGAACGTATGTAACTGACTCCGCAACGAACAGTGCGAATCAAGCCCATGTTGCGGAATGTTGCGGCTTTCAAGCTAATGGGATAGTCGAAGAAACGGCGCAGGAAATAGATGCGGCTTTTGCGCTGGCGAACCAGCATGACCAGGTCCTCAGTTTGAGGATCGTGCGTCGCGGCAGTCGCGGGCAGATCGCGCTGCTGACCTTGATAGCGCAGTTCGCCGTCCTCGCTTCGGCCAGCCTCGACAGGCATCAGGTCTAGCCACCAGCGCATGATACGGTCAGACTTTGAAAAGAAGCGATGGCCGCCAATATCCATGCGGTTGCCCTTGTAGCGAACGGTCCGCGAAATGCCGCCGACCTGCTGGCCGGCCTCGATCAGGATGGGCTTGATTCCCGAACGCCGCTGTAGCTCGATGGCAGCAGTCAGACCGGCAGGACCTGCTCCGATGATAATCGCTGTCTTTTCCGTCACAAACTTTCACCGCTTTATATGAAGAGCCTACCGGTAAATGGGGGCTTGTCCGCTACGCTGTCAATTATCTTCCATTAAAGAGTAACCGATCCTCCCGCAAAGAAACAGATCGCAAGTGCTCAATCCGCGCAACATCCCTGTTACGGTCAGTGGCGATGTCGTATCTGTCTACTGCTCAATTTTCCTTGTGCGCCGGACACCCGCAGCCGCAAGAATACATACGATGGGCATAACCGGCAACCGATAGCGCGCTGATCCCGACGGGCCAGCCGCGATTCCTGTGACGGCCAGGAAATAGACCGACGTTCCCAGCAACAACCACAGACACGCGCTATGCATGCCGCCGCGGAAGGCCCCTCGCAGAGCAAGCAGGTAAAGTCCCAACGATACACTCACGAAAGCAGCCTTTTCGGCAGCAATCCAAGGATATGCTTTGGCGAGGGCGAGCGCCCCCTCCGCCGGACCAGCATAGGCAATCAAGCTATCGAGATGATTGGAGTTTTCTGGATGCAACAGGTGATCGAAGGACCCTGTGCCAGGGCTGAACATAGTCTTAAACAAGGCAATGAAAGACACGCGCAAGTAGGTCCCATAGTGCGCTCGGATGATACGGGAAGCTGCGGAGTGCATGAACGCCAATCGCTGACCCTGGCCCCACTGGGCCTGCTCAGGATGCTGGGCGAGATAAGGTTCATAAAGATAAGCTTGTTCGCTGTAATTTTTTCCGTCAGGATAGCCGAACTCGCGGCGCACATCGACAAAACTCCGGTGATCCACACGGGCAGTCACTAGGGCTGCATTGGCGAAGTAGAGGTTTACCTCCGTGATGCTTGAGAATCCGCGATAGCCGGTCTCAACCCAGTTACGCAACTGCCAGGCAGCGATCCACGGCAGCACACTAATGAGCAGCACGGCCAGCGCCTTCCAGCGAAGGCCGTCTGGAACACGGACCAACACCAGAAATAACCCCGCAGCCAATGCAACTGGCAAGTAATAAGTTACCGGACGTACAAGGGTCGCCGCGGCAAGCCACAGTCCAGCCATCGCAAGCGCCCGCAAACAGTGCCTGCGCAGAAACTCAGCGAGCCTTTCCATAGAGAGGAGAAAGAGCGCGAGGAATAGAGTATCTGACGCGAGGCTAACGGAATTGGCGACCGAAGTCGGTTCAAAGGCGAAGATCCAGGCTGCGAGAAGTGCAGTGCGGTCATCTCCAAAGACCGTCCGCGCCAGCCTCCAAACCAGAACGACGGAGAATACTGAAAGAATCACATTTGCCAGAGCCGTGGTCGCCATGCCGCCGAGGCTGGTGATGGCAAAAAAAAGCGGATAACCGGGCGTACGCAAAAGGTCAGGCGCGCCGTCCGCAACAAAACGACCATGCAGCAATAGGTTGCGTCCTGGCTCGAGATAACTGCTTGTGTCGGGGGTTATAAGGCCGCTGGTCCCGGTTCGCGCAAGCGAGACAACCAGTAGCGCCAGGCGAACCGCCGCGGCGGCAATCACGATGGGCTTGATTCCGGAACGCCGCCGTAGCTCGATGGTGGCAGTCGGACCGGCAGGGCCTGCTCCGATGATGATCGCTCTGTTTTCCGTCACAAACTTTCACCGCTTTAGATGAAGGAGCCTACTGGCAAAGAGGCTTGTTCGTTACGCTATCAATTATCTTCCCCTAAAGACTAACCGATTCCTTTGTTAAAGGACCAATCGCAAGCACTCGATGCGCGCAATTGCCGATCTGCAATCTGCGGGCTATGTCGTACCTCTCTATTGCTCTAATTTCTTTGTGCGCTGAACTCCCGCAGCTGCAAGAATGATTACGGTGGGCATGACCGGCAGCCGATAACGCGCTGATCCAAACGGTCCAGCCGCCATTCCTGTGACGGCCAGGAAATAGATTGACGTACCCAGCAATAACCATAAACACGCGTTATCAATACCGCCCCGAAACGCCCCACGTGCCGCAAGCAGGTAGACTCCCAGCAGTACGATTACAAACGCCGCCTTCTCAGCAGCTACCCAAGGATATGCCTTGGCAAGGACGAGCGCCCCATCTATCGGGCCAACATTGACGATTAAGCTATCGACACGGTTAGAGTCTTCCAGATGTAGTATGCGACTGAAAGATCTCGTTCCAGAGTCGAATATCGTGTCAAACAAGTGTGCAAGGCAGGCGCGCAGGTAAATGCCGTAATGCGCTCGAATAATGCGAACAGCCTCGGAATGCAAGTAGGCTAAGCGCTGACCCTGGTTCCATCCGCGCTGATCGGGATGCAGCGCGAGGTACGGTTGGTAGAGATAGTCCTGCTGCCCGCCGCAATCTTTCTCACAGTGATGACCGAGCTTGGTTTGCACGTCTATAAAATTTCTGTGCTCGACACGGGCTGTTACTTCGACGGCATTAAAAAAGTAGAGATTTACATCCGAAATGCTCGAGAACCCACCGTAGCCGGTCTCGACCCAGTTACGCAACTGCCAGACAGCCAGCCACGGCAAGATACTAATGAGCAGCACCGCGGGCGCCTTCCAGCGCAGACTGCCTGGGACACGGACCAACACTAGAAATAACCCCACAGCCAATGCAACCGGCAAGTAATAAGTTACCGGACGCACAAAGGTCGCTGCGGCAAGCCACAGTCCAGCCATCGCAAGCACGCGCAAACTGTGTGTGCGCAGAAACTCAGCCAGTTGTTCCAGGGAGAGAAGGAAGAACACGAGAAATAAAGTCTCCGACATCAGGCTGACGGAATCGGCGATTGAAGTCGGCTCAAAGGCGAAGATCCAGGCTGCGACCAGCGCGATCCGGTCATCGTCGAAGACCGTCCGTCCAAGCCTCCAAACGAGAATCACGGAGAATACGGAAAGAATCACATTTGCCAGAGCCGATGTGGTCATGCCGCCGAGGTTGGTGATGGCAAAAAAGACCGCATACCCCGGAGTGCGTAGCAGGTCCGGCACGCCGTCCGCAATAAAGCGGCCATGCAGCAGCAGGTTGCGCCCCGGCTCTAAATAACTGTCTGTGTCACGGATTATAAGGCCGCTGGTTCCGGTTCGTGCAAGCGAGACGCCCAACAGCGCCAAGCGAACTGCCGCAGCAGCTACCAAGGGCCAGGCGAGTCGCGGTGTCCACCACTCAGCTCTGAAACCCGGATGCGCAGTCGAGTCGCTCGATTCGATCCTTACGACAGCCATGGAACCATACAAGACTTCCCCAAACTGAACAGAAGTGCTCGCGCTTATCCTACTCCTATGGTGTCGTAATTGTGGCCTAGAAAGCAAAGAAGGGCTGGAATTGCTCCCAGCCCCTGGCTTGAGTCAGCTAGATTCTGCCTTGATCCGGTTTTTGGGTTTAGAGCGGTTGCACGTCGGCAGCCTGCCAGCCCTTGGGTCCCTTCACCACGTTGAACTGCACGGCTTGACCTTCCTGCAAACTCTTGAAACCACTAGAATTGATCGCAGAGTAATGCACGAACACATCTTCGCCGTTCTGACGCGAAATGAAGCCGAAGCCTTTCGCATCATTGAACCACTTCACAGTACCTTGTTCCATTTGATCGTGTTTCCTGGATTGAATTGCGCTGGATGGAATCGGAGCGACCACTGGCAGAATCTTGCTTGGTTGGGCGAGCGCTGCTCACGCCCGGTTCGACTCTAACGCTGACAGCAGTGTACCATTGGTTTTCAAAAAAAGTGCGAAATTTGTGGCGTTACGCTACATATTTTTCCTTCTCAATTCCGGAACTCATTGAATTAGAATACGTTATATCGTACCCATGCCGTGTTACCGTCGGAGGTTACCATGCTGCATGATCAGGTCCCCGATCTGCTCCACCGCGCCACTGAGCTGCTTGAAATGGAGTTCGCGAATTTGCCTGCCTTTGAGCCAGCGCTCGAGTCTGCGCCCGACCCGGTGGCGATGGCGCAGGTGCTGGAACTCGTCGCACACCGGCTCGGCGATAACTATCCTTACTTTCACCCGCTCTATGCCGGGCAGATGCTCAAGCCGCCACATCCGATGGCGCGAGCCGCCTATGCGCTGGCCATGACCATCAATCCAAACAACCACGCGAGAGACGGCGGCAGGGCCAGCTCGGAGATGGAGATTGAGGCCGTCGGCGAGATTGCAAAAATGTTTGGCTGGACTGAATTTTTGGGACATCTGACCTCGAGCGGCACCCTGGCCAATTTGGAAGCGCTGTGGGTGGCCGGGCAGCTCGCACCTGGCAAGCGCATCGTCGGCTCCGAGCAAGCACACTACACCCACCAGCGCATCTCTGCCGTCCTGAAACTGGAATATGCCAGCGTTCCCGCCGACCTGCGCGGCCGCATGAATATGAATGCATTGGAGATCGAGCTACGCAAGGGCGATGTGGGTACGGTGGTGGTGACGCTGGGAACGACAGCGCTGGGTGCCGTCGACCCGCTCGATGAAGTATTGGCGCTCCGCAAGCATTACGGTTTTCGCGTGCATGTGGACGCCGCCTACGGAGGTTACTTCAGGCTGATTCCAGAGGCTTTAGATAACCCGGCACGCCGGGCGTATGCAGTCATTGACCAGGCCGACTCGATCGTCGTCGACCCGCACAAGCACGGGCTGCAACCCTATGGATGCGGATGCATCTTGTTTCGCGATCCAGCGGTGGGGCGCTTCTATAAGCACGACTCGCCCTATACCTACTTCACTTCAAAGCAGTTACATCTAGGCGAGATCAGCCTGGAGTGTTCGCGGGCAGGCGCCGCGGCAGTGGCTTTGTGGGCGACGCAACGGCTTTTGCCGCTCCAGCCGGGGGGCGAGTTTGCCCGTGGGCTGGCATGTGGCCGGGCAGCTGCCGTGGAACTCGACCGGCGGCTGCGGCAGGATAAGACCGGGCGCTTCCAGGCGCTTGTGGCCGGGGCGCCTGAACTTGATATTGTGGTATGGAAGGTAAACGGGGATACGTCGGAACATTCCTCGGAGCTGGCGCAAAGTATATTGGCCGCGTGCGCCAAACGAGATTTGCACTTGGCTCTTGTACAATTGCCGCTGTCCTGGTTTGATCCTGAGAGTAAGCTTGAAGCGGCGGATGGAAACGTAAACATCGCCAATCCGGGCATGGTCACCTGCCTGCGCTCCGTATTGATGAAGCCCGAACACGAGGCTTGGCTGACCAGGATCTGGGAAAGATTGACGGCGAGCTGCGCAGAGGAGATGGGAGAATAGCAAGAATGGCTGAGGCAACTTGTAGGATTGAATCCGCGAAAGAAAACGTTCTCATTCGCGCTGGCCGCTGTTCCTTGACGAGCTTGCCCCACCTCGGCGGCAAAATCGCCTCCATCCGTGTCAATGATTGTGAGTTGCTGCAAGCCCCACTCGCAGCCTACGCGCCACGCACCCGCACCATGCCCTTCGATGCCAGCGACGCCAGCGGCTGGGACGAGTGCCTGCCTTCGGTAGCCGATTGCACTGTTGAGACCGCCGCCGGTCCCGCCGCGGTTCCCGATCACGGAGACCTGTGGCGAGTGGCCTGGATGGAAGTCAGCAAACAAGCGTCAGAGGACGCAAGCGCGAGTTCCATCACGCTGCGCGGAGAGTGCTTTTCGCTGCCGCTTACACTCGAACGAAAGGTTGCGCTGAGCGAAACGGCCAAGGGCTGGCGGCTGAGCCTGGACTACAAATTGACCAACACCGGCAGCTATTCGCTTCCGTGGTCTTGGGCGGCGCATCCACTGTTCGCGGTCGAAGCGGGAGACAGAATCGTCCTGCCCGATTCCATCCGTGAGCTGCACCTGGAAGGTTGTGCACGCGACCGCCTGGGAAAATGCGGTGCCCGAGTCGCCTGGCCCATCGCCACTCTGGCAGCTGGCGGAAAAACCGACTTGCGCGTGGCTCAACCACCCGAATCGGGCATTGGCGACAAGCTATTTGCCGGACCATTATCCGCGGCGGAAAACTGGTGCGCGCTTGAGCGGCCAAAGGCAGGAGTCCGCGTCAAGGTCAGCTTCGATCCTGCAGCCACACCCTACCTCGGGCTCTGGATCTGCTATGGCGGATGGCCGGAACGCCCCGGCCCGAAGCAGACCTGCGTTGCCCTGGAGCCTGCCACCGCACCCGTCGACTCCCTGGCGCAAACTGGCCCGTGGTCGCGTGTGCTGGCTCCCGGCCACAGCTTTTCCTGGCCCATGATTGTTGACATTGAATCCATCTAGAGAGTGATCCCATATGCACGATCCTGCTGTTTTGCGCTCACTGCACGTTGCCCGCTTCCAAGCGGAACCAGCTATTTTTGCCGCTCCGGGCCGAGTCAACCTGATCGGCGAGCACACCGATTATGCTGAAGGTTTTGTGATGCCCGCGGCCATCGACTTCGCCACTTTGGCCGGGATCTCGCCGCGCTCCGATGGCAAAATCGTCATATACTCCGAGAACTACACAGAAGAAAAAACCTTCGATGCGGCATCGCTTCCCACCAAGGCCAGCCAGCACTGGAGCGACTATCCGCTTGGCGTAGTCTCAATTCTCGCTGGAGAAGGTCACAAGATCCCCGGCTTCAGTCTGAGTTTGTGGGGCGACGTTCCGCTGGGGTCGGGTCTTTCTAGTTCGGCTTCTGTCGAAGTCGCCACGGCGCTGGCCGTTCTCTCGCTGATTGGGGCCAGTTATCCGGGGCCGGTTCTAGCCCGGCTCTGCCAGCGCGCTGAAAACGAATTCGTCGGCGCCAGTTGCGGCATCATGGACCAGTTCATCTCCGCCAACGGCAAAGAAAACCATGCCCTGCTCCTGGACTGCCGCGATTTGAGCTTTAAATTGGCGCCCATTCCAGCCAACGTTGCGTTAGTCATCGCCAACACCATGGTGAAACACTCCAATGTCGGGGGCGACTACAAAACGCGGCGCGGCGAGGTTGAAGCGGCATGTGCCGTCATCGCCCGTCATCGGCCGGAGGTTCGCTTCCTGCGCGATGCGACGGTTGAGGATCTCGATCGATGGGGTCATGAGATGACGCCCAACGCACTCAAGCGTGCCCGCCACGTGGTCACTGAAAACCTGCGCACGGTGGCCGCCGCCGAGGCGCTGATCAAGGGTGACATGGCTGAAGTGGGCCGCCTGATGACCGAGGCCCATGCGAGCTACAGCCAGGACTTCGAAGGCAGCTGTGTCGAGGCCGACACCATGCAGGCTTTGGCGCAGGAATTGCCGGGGCTGATCGGCGCTCGGCTCACCGGTGGAGGCTTTGGCGGCTGCACCATCAATTTGGTGACGCAGACCCAGGCCAAGGCCTTTGCAGCGGAACTCGCCCTTCGCTACGCCGCCAAAACCGGTATCAAGCCCGAGATTCACATCTGTCACGCCTCGGGAGCCGCTCACCGTTTGCCGTAAGATGCCTTTGCAATTCCCGTCGCGACTCTCCAGAGACCCGGCGTCGGATTCTTTTTAGGCAGAAGAAATCTGCCCTCTGAGTTATCTTGTATGAGATAGACCTAACCATGATTAAGCCGCCTCCGGAACCGCCCATAGCGGACCATGAGCGGGATCCATAGGATTCATGAGCTTTCCTTGTTAGAATTGGATGAAGTTGCCCCAATAACGACCGGGTGAGTTTGCCCCTGCCCGGCTGATCGCATTAACATTCTCCATTCCCAGTGCGTCGCTTCTCGGGTTGGAAGCGCCGTGGAGGCACGAAAATCATGCAACCGACATCCAAGCCATTTTCTTACGAGACCTTCCCAGGCGCCGGCCTGGTGGCTTACTTCTCCATGGAGATCGCGATCAACCCTCGCATGCCCACCTACTCCGGAGGGCTAGGCGTTCTCGCCGGAGACACCCTGCGCTCCATGGCCGATATGGGCATTCCCCTCGTGGCCTTCACGCTGGTGCATCGCAAGGGCTACTTCCAGCAGCACCTCGACGCAACCGGCATGCAGAGCGAAGATATCCAGCCGTGGAATCCGTCGGATTTCTGCACCGAAGAGAAGGCGCGCGTTACCGTCTTGGTTGAAGACCGCATCGTGACAGTGCGTTGTTGGCGCTATGACATGGTGGGGCGCTACGGGCATGTGGTGCCAATCTATCTCCTCGACACGGATCTGGACGGTAACTCGGGCTGGGATCGCGGCCTCACCGATCACCTCTACGGCGGCGACACCAACTACCGCTTGCAGCAGGAAATAGTGCTCGGCCTGGGTGGTGTGCGGATGACGCATGCTCTAGGTCAGCGTGTAAACGTGTACCACATGAACGAGGGCCACGCGGCGCTGTTGACGCTGGGCCTGCTCGAAAGCCAGCTTGGCGGCGGACCGCTCGGCGCAGCCACTGAAACCGACATCGAGCAAGTGCGGACCAAGTGCGTCTTCACCACCCACACCCCGGTTCCGGCCGGACACGACCGCTTCTCCACCGAGCAATCCATTCGCATCCTCGGCGGCGACCGCGCAGCGCGCCTGGAAAAGATGGGCTGTTTTCGCGACGGAATGTTGAACATGACGCTGCTTGCCCTGCGCTTCTCACGCTATGCCAACGGCGTGGCAATGCAGCATGCCAAAGTCTCGCGCGAGATGTTTCCCGAGTTTCATATCGACTCCATCACCAACGGCGTTCATGCGCCCACCTGGGTCTCCGAGTCCTTCCAGCAGTTGATGGATGCGCATTTCTCCTCGTGGCGGCGCGACATGCTTTATCTGCGCAACGCCATCGACCTGCCCGAAGTGGAAATTATCTCCGCTCATGCCCGCAACAAGTTAGCATTGCTTGCCGCTGTTGCCACGCACACCGGACTACCTGCCAATCAGGTCCTCGATCCCAAGGTGCTCACGCTCGGCTTTGCGCGCCGCGCCGCCACTTACAAGCGAGCTACTCTTTTGTTTGCCGATCCCAAGCGGCTGATGGAAATTGCAACGGCTGCCGGCGGCTTGCAGATTATCTACGCCGGCAAGGCCCATCCTCAGGACGAGCCCGGCAAGGCGCTCATCCAGCAGGTCATCGAAGAAGCCGCCAAGCTCTCGAATGATGTGCTGCGCATCGTTTATCTGGAGAACTACGACTGGGAACTGGGCGCAATGCTCACAGCGGGCGTAGACGTGTGGGTAAATACGCCGCGCCGGCCTTACGAGGCTTCGGGCACAAGCGGTATGAAGGCCGCGCTTAACGGCGTTCCAAGCCTGTCGATTCTCGACGGCTGGTGGATCGAGGGCTGCATCGAAGGCGTCACCGGCTGGGCCATCGAAGACGGTGCGGATGATGCCACCGAGGCCATCTCGCTTTACCACAAACTCGAAACCGCCATCGTGCCGCTCTACTTGGACGCACCGGAAAAGTGGGGTCGCCTCATGCGCACCACTCTGGCCTTCAACGGTTCATATTTCAACACCAACCGCATGGTCAAGCAGTACACCCGCAACGCCTACTACCCGGTAAAGCTGATCGCGAAGGCCGAGCCCAAAGTGCCAGCCTCCGCCGACTGACCAACAACGCCAACTAAGACTGACTAATACTGCAGTTATAAATCGGAGATTCTCGATTGCGGTGGAAGCAGGGAGCTTTAGCTTTCTGAAAAAGTGCCAATTCGCGCGGCCTTCAGGCCCCGGCTTTTGCTGCTCCTCTAGAACTTGAAAGAAATGCAACTGTATTACTGCGCATGTCTCGAAAATCAGTTTTGTATCAGGGCACGACTTTCAGTCGTGCCGAAAAAGGCCTTAAAAATCGATGGCCTTTACCCCCTGCGGTAACCCCCACTCGTAACAGAAAACCAGCTCAAAAGCTCCCTGTCGCAATCGCCGCGCCTGCAATACAATTCCCCCAAGCCACCTCTCAAACTCATTCCGTAGCCAACCAAAAGGACCGCACCCATGCGCAAGACCTTGGGTGATTTGGGGAGGGCAGTTGTTCAGCCACTCCTCTACCCTGTCATGCTTGTTTTGTTGATTTCTCCCACCATCTGCCACGCACAAACAACCTTCACTTGCCCCTTCACTGCCATCGGCCTATCTTCTACCACTTGGCTTCCGGGGGAAAACATAGTCACCACCTCGGGCGGTGATCCCGGTCCCCTATCAGCGTCTGAGGACTGCGAAATTTCTCTCGTCCAGGTCTTCGATTGGCCTGTCTACCCGGCCGTTCTTCCAAATGACGTTGGACCGCCGGACCCTTACGTGACCATATCCGCTCTCGACAACTACGATCCAACGCACGCCAGGTTCACAGCAACAGTTTCGTCCGGCGCGCCTAACGAAGAAGTCGTTGTCGAAGTATTTTGTTTGTACTGCTACCCTTGGTTCTCTGAAATTCCGGTTCAGATCGGGCCCTCAGCTCCACCACCGCCGCCCCCACCCGTCTGCCCCACTCCCGCAATCACCTCTGTAACTCCAGACATCTGGTTTGCTGGAAAGACTTATAACACGGTTGCCATCAAGGGATCCGGCTTCACAAACACGACTGACTGTCCCGCGCCGCAGGTCAACATAACGGACGCGAATGATAACTCGGTTCCGTTTTCCGGCGCCAGTTTCGCCAACGCATCAAAGATGGTCGCCAGCGCCGTTGCGCCCCCCGCCAGCGATCCCACCGAGACAGCTTGTGTCACCCTGGGCAGCGAGCAGCCGATCGGGCCGATTGGAGGTCCAATCATGATGGCCAGCGCCGCCAAACCCGCTCCAGCACCCGGCGCAGCAGGCAGCCCTTGCACCGATCAATCCGGCAACACAGGAATAACGGTCCAGATAGACTGTGCCACGCCAACCATCACCTCGGTAACTCCCGACGGCTGGTGGGCCGGTCAAAAGCAGCAGATCACCATTTCCGGCTCCTGCTTTTTCAAAGCTTCCGACCCCGGTGGACCTACAAAACTAACTATCTCGGCCACAGACGTTACACTCACGAACCCCGTGGTCGTCAGTGACACCCAGATCACGGCAACGGTCGATGTCTCCAAGAAGGCGCCCGCTGAGACCGCCACCGTGACTGTCACCAACCCCTCAACCGACGGCACGCAGCAGACCGCCACGGCAAATCCAGCTCCCGTGGTCCTTCCCGTACCCGTTATTAAATGGCTGGGCAAAACGATCAGCGGAGACACAGCAAAGAACCAATCCGTTATCGTCGGCCAGCCCGTCGAGCTGACCACAACTCCTGCCACGCTCCCCGGCGGTTTCACCGTCAGCAAAAGCACCTGGGTTGTGCCAGGGACCAACATCAAGCAATACCATGAGGACGACGACGACGGAATCTCGGTGGACGAGACCGACCTCGATACCACAAACACAAGCTTCTACTGGCTCTACAAGGGTGACCCGCTAAATGTCACCTACGATTACTGCTCAACGGACCCAAGCGGCAATCAGTTTTGCACCTCGCCACAAGCGCAGGCCACCTTCAAGGCAACGGAGCCAAATATCACGTTGACTACGACCGAACCATACGACAAGGGCAAGGTGAACAAACTCGCTGTCTGCGGCCAAAAGGCCAAGGAATCCTTCATGTTCTACGGCGACCTCAACTATCTGCCAGTGAAATGCTCTGGATCATATATGGGTCCCCCAGGCATAAACCTGACCGCATCTGGGGCATCCGGGGGGAAATACATGTTTGTGCAGGTCATCCAATCTGACACGCTCACATGGAATGGTTCCACGCCACACTCCTGCGGACCGTACCAAATGGTACTCGACGGACACTATCCGTTTCCTGGCGTGTATCCCAATGCACCATCGGTCGCCTACGATGGACCGGGCATGTCGCTCCCAAACAAATACACCTCGGGCAAGAGAGATTTCGACGCCACAATGTATTTGTTATGGCAGCCAGATCAGCTTTCAGGGACAGCTACAGCATCCATCCCGGTTCCGATTGGCCACCAGGAATGGCATTTCGTAGCCACGACAGAACAGAATCCGCCAATCGGGAAAGGAAAGTGGGAGAAGCCAGATACGACCTCCCACGGAGACAACGGCGGATATCAGGCATCGCAAGCAACAGACAATGATCAGTATGGATACCCCTCTTGGAACGGTATCTCTGACATTTCATCCTGCAACCCGGAATAGGAGCCGAATATGCTGAAAAAGAATCTACGAATCACGCTTTTGATTGGTATGCTCACCTTTGCGTTCCAGACGCTGAGCGCTCAGGGTGACTTGCAAAGCACACCACCGCACCCGGAAGACACTTACCCCACTTTTTCATTGACGCTGCGCGCTAAGGCCCCTGAATTTCGGTCTGGATCGCTGGTGAGGATTACAATCACGCAGACCAACCTGACCAAACATGAGATTGACTGCTCTGAAGAATGGACGGGGATTGACAGCTCCTACCAATACGAAGCTACAGACGAGGATGGAAAACCGGCGGAGGAAAAGCCAAGAGGCCGTGGAGCGATTGCTGGCTATAATTGTATTATTCCTCCAGGAAAGAGCGTTGATCGTTCAATTCTGATTGATCGGGTCTTCAAGTTCGATCGTCCTGGCAAGTACGTTATACGTGTCTCTCGCCGAGAGGTGGATTTGAAAGATAAGAAGGGTGAACCCCTCGTCGTCTGGTCCAGCCCCATCACCATCACCATTACGGGATGAGCTCCGTCCTCCCATTTCCGTCCGGACGTGCCATCAGCGTCCGGGCGGAATTTGCTGGCTGGGCATCAACACAAGAGATCGAGGAATGAAAATTTCAATTATTCGCGCACTGTTCTTCGTCGGAGCGTTGACGTTTGCGGCTTGCATTTCACAAGGTCAGGACATGGCACCATCGACTACGCCCGCTCAACATGATATGCACGTTAGAACAATTAAGAACCCCCCGCAGACCGCGCCGTCCCTCACACTCACCCTGAGCGCGGAACTGCGTAACAAGAGTATTTCCGAGTTCCGCGTGGGATCGAAGGTATGGATTACTGTCAAAATGACGAACATAACGGACCATACCATTGACTGCTCCGGATGGTACGGAGATGCGGGCAATATGTCCAATTCGTTCGACGTGAGGGACGAAGATGGGAAGCCTGTTGATAAAGTTGTGCATCAGCACCCGGAGATGGACACGCCGAGCCACTATTCGAGAGGAATTCCGTCAGGCGAAAGTGATATCGATGAGGTGCAGATGGAGAGGGTCTACAAACTCGACAGGCCCGGAAAGTATGTTATTCAGGTCTCCCGCCCCGACATCGATTTCAAAGATGACAAGGGTAACTTTGTGATAGTGAAGTCCAATAGCATTACGATCACCATTACCGGATGACCCATCCTGAACATCTCCCAGCCCGGACGCGCCAGCTTCGTCCGGGCCGGGCTTTCTCCTGTTAAGACAACCGAAGATTGGCAGACGGGTGGCCTGGCTCCTGTTCCCCCGTTAAAATCAGCAAGAGTCAAGGGGACGGAACCGCGACTTTCATGCGCGACTGGAACTTTGTAACCATTTCACGAACTCTCGACGAGCCAGAGTACAATTTTCAAAATGAAGGCTGTTACTGTTTTATTAGCAGCATTGTTACTCTCCGTTATGTTGGTTCAGGCTCAGGACGGTGAGGTTAAGGCGGTCGAAATCGGTAAGGAGCCACACCATACGCTATTGCTGCAAAACGGCGAAGTCCGCGTTTACCAGCTGAAGTTGCGGCCAGGCGAAGTTACACTACCGCATCGACACAAGTCGCTTTACGCGTATCTCAGTCTG